>Ga0315914_1002206_pt1 | contig 29847 bp, 19 predicted proteins | sample MpolenodulesMG_FD_203920 | JGI IMG/M metagenome (GOLD analysis project Ga0315914, IMG submission 203920) | Medicago polymorpha root nodule microbial communities from Los Angeles, California, United States - elongated nodules | ecosystem: Host-associated > Plants > Roots > Nodule | place: USA...
TTATATTTTTTTTTTTATTTCAAAAATTTATATAATATATATATATATATATATATATATATATATATATATATATCTTTACAATTACAAAGGTCATTAACTAAATTAGCATCGTTCTCAATTTGCGGGTTTTATATATGTTATTGGATGGGTCGGACTTAGAGCCGAACCAACGATAAGTTTCAAATAGTTCCTCCTAAAAGAAGTCTACGGGGTCGTGGCATGGGAGCAAACAGACCCACAAGAAAGATTGTTTAAGCAGCCCACAACAGAGAAGGACACAGACCAAGATGAACAAACAACAAGGTTTGTGGCACAATAAGAAGACGGACTAGGGTGGACAACCAACATGGTATGTGGCACAGGAGCATGCACATCAAAAGGTGAACAACCGGCATGGCACGTGGCATAAATGGCCACCAAAGGGCAAGCCTTAGATTTTTCCATTAAAGGACAACAATTGTCCTCAAAGGAACATGATTGTCCTTCTAATATAGTTGTCTAAGCAAAGGTATAGTGGCCTAAACCTTAATCGTCCACCGTAAATATTGCTCTAAAGTTTCGGGTCATGTATGTTTATTGTTCATATAGAAAATTATCTTTACAATTGTCTCTTTTGTTAGTAATTTTATGCATTAAATTTACAAACAAAAAAATGATATAAAGGAACCATACAATTCTTATTGCACCCTCAAAGGTTATGTCAAGTCATATTGTGATCGTGACAGAAGAGATGTAACTCCTTACAAGTGTATGATGCTGGAACAAAATACGTTTAACAAACATTACCCTTAAAGTGGGGGAGATTGTTGAAACGAAAAATGTTTAACATAAGTTACCCTTAAAGTTTTGATGATAACAATGTATTAAAAAATTGTCAATTGGATATGCTAATATTTGTTCAAGTGTACAGAACCATAGACAAAATTTGATATCTTTATAAGGTTCTGGAAGAACAAAAGAGAGCAGAGGAATCAACAAAAAAAGGAAGCCTGAAACATCTGAAGAAAAGTGCATCTGAAGTATAAGCGTTCCTGAAGTGATGACGTCATCAGAAGCAAGGTCACCAGAAGCTGAAGTTCATCAGGAGATGAAAGACTTAAAGCTTCAAAGGTTGTTCAAATGATTTTATCACGCCTAAGCATTGCAAAAGACTGAAAGAGTGTAACAACGGCCCTTGTGAAGGAATTTGAAAGCATTGGATGCTTGTTCTATCAAGAGCGTTGACAAAGGACAATTGTACAAATTGTACAACCAGTTCCTCCACTACTTTGTTCGTGTCTCTGCATAAGACAAGGATAACAGCCCTGCCTGCAGAAATGTTCCTTCATACAAGGAATGCATTTGAAATTGATCCTTCATAGGACAACAACCATATCATGCAAAAGATCATTGGTGATTATCAACAAGCTTCAAACAACTTTTTTTTTGTGTGCTGACAATTTTTCAACATATCTTTCACACCTCTATATAAAGGAGTGAAGACTTACTAGTTGAAAATAGATACAGATAAGACACACACAAAAGCTAGACTCTTACAACAATTCAAAGTTCATACTCTGTTATTGTTCTGCATTTAAAGTCACTTAGAATTTCTGAGCAAAGTTCATATTTTAGAAATTCTATAGTCTTAAGAGTATGTATTTGATTTGTATTGTGAACACCACTGATTGTATATCAAGTGTTCAAACTCAAACAAATTTCTTTGTAATTCTGTTTGATTGAAAGTTTTTTGCTTGTGTGCTTGAGCAATAGAAGTCTCTTGTAATGGTGCTTGAGCATTGGAAGTCACTTGCTTGTGTGCTTGAACATAGGAAATCTCTTGCAGTTGTACCTGAGTAATTTGTGAAGGTGAGAAAAACACAAGAAGGGGGGGTTGAATTGTGTTAGTTTTTTCTTCGTTTCTCCTACTGATGTCAAAGTTCAAAAGCAGATAACAATCAGATTCTGAAGTAGTGATCATAAACTATATGTACAACGGATAAAAACAGAGTAAGAGGGAGAGAAGAAAGACACAAAGCAATTATACAGGTTCCTTCCACAAACTGGAAGTAGTCATGTCCCCCTTGCACTTCCAAGGAGAGTTCACTAAAATGTAATCTCAAATTACAAGTACTCAAGCACACAAGCAAGAGACTTTCCTATGCTCTAGTACAACTACAAGAGACTTACAAATGCTCAAGCACACAAGCAAGAGACTTACAATCAAACAAACTTATAGAGAAATATGTTTGAGTTTGAACACTTGATATACAATCAGTGGTGTTCACAATACAAAACAGAAACAGACTCTTGAGACTCTTAATACTATAGAATTTATAAAATGTGAGCTTTGCTAAGAAATTCTAAGTAACAATGAAAACAGAACAATAACAGAGTATGGACTTTGGATTGTTGAGAGTCTAGCCTTTTGTGTCTGTATACGTTGTGGTTTCTTGTATTGCTTGTATATCATTTGTAATGTGTTATCCAACTGGTAGGTCTTCACTCTTTTATTTAGAGATGTGAAGAGATACGTTGGAACTTGACAGCAACACAAAAAGAGTCGTTTGAAGCTTGTTGATAATTACCAATGATCCTTTGCCTGATATGGTTTTGTCCTATAAAGGATCAATTTCAAATCCATTCCTTGTATGACGGAACATTTCTGCAGGCAGAGCTGTTATCGTTGTCTTGTTGCAAAGTACGACCAAGGTAGTGGAGAAGGTGGTTGTACAGTTCGTACATTTGTCCTTTTTCAACACTCTTGATAGAATAAGCATCCATTGTCTTCAAATTTCATTTCAAGACCGTTGTTACATTTCTTTCCGTCTTTAACAACTCTTAGGCATGATTAAAGAGATTCCAACTTTTGAATCTTTAAGTTCTTCAGCTCCTGATGAACTGCAGCTTCTGGTGATCTTGCTTCTGATGAGGTGCTTCCGATGAACTGACTTCTGATGACGTCATCACTTCAGGAGCGCTTTGAACTTCAGGAGCACTTTTCTTCAGGAGCTCCAAGCTTCCTTTTTGTTGATTCTTTTACTCTCTTTTGTTCTTCCAAGACCTTATAAGGATATAACATTTTGTCTATGATCCTGTACACTTGAACAAATATTAGCATATCCAATTGAAAATCTTTAATACCTTATTATCATCAAAACTCTAAGGATAACTAATTGTTAAACGTTATTCATTTCAACAATCTCCCCCACTCTAAAGGTAATGTTTGTAAAACGTATTTTGTTTCAACAATTTGAAGTCTCGTGCTAGTTGTAGCATTGAGTAGTTGTAATTTGAGATTACATTTTAGTGAACTCTCCTTGAAAGTGCAAGGGGGACATGACTACTTCCGGTTTGTGGAAGGAACCTGTATAACTGCTTTGTGTCTTTCTTCTCTCTCTCTCGCTTTGTTTTTATCCGCTGCATTTAGACTCTGATTATCACTTTTGAAGCTGAAATCTATCTGCTTCTGAACAATGACTTCAGTAGGAGAAAACGAAGAAAAAGCAAACACAGTTCAACCCCCCCGCCCCCGTCTTGTATTTTTCTCACCTTCACATGAATCTCTTTTTGTTAATGTTTTGTCATGCAAAGTTGTTGAAAAATCAGGATCCACGGGAATACTTGCAAAATGTTCAAATTTATTATTTGATATTGCTCCATCTATTAATATAAGAGTGTCAAATTTGGGTGCAATTACATGCAAAAAATTTGGCTTCCAATATTCCCAGTTTGAAATTAAGAATGCGTTTGATTTTAAAAATTAGGGTTTAAATCTTCTTTTGCCTGTGACAACAATCGAATAGTTTTTAGTTTCAAGAACCATGATCTAATTTTTCAAACACTTCACAAATATTCCATACAAGATCAATTGAATTTACAACACCCTTTCTCTAAAGAAACAATCTTAATGATTTCATAAAGGAAAATGCTAACAGGTGCTCTTGAGACATTGTTTAAGCAACTAAAAGTAGTATTTTTTGCATAAAAACTTATGTAATTATTACTTTAACATGTGTTTGACTTATGTTTTAAAGATAAAATTTATTTTTTATGGATTCCTTAAACAATGTGCTTAGGGCACTTGTTAGCATAACATTTCATAAATTTAGTAAACTTAAAGCACAATTCATCAATCTTTACAGAGCTTCACCCTCAATAAGAATCACCGTTCCATGTAAGTTATTTTTACAACACTTTAAATATGCTTATATGGGAACTTCACCCTCAATAAGAATCATCATTCCATGTAAGTTATTCTTACAACACTTTAAATATGCTTATAAGTAGAAAAATGGTACTTGAACTACAGAAACATAAAAAACATTGTACAATGCATGCGATGAGGTTTTGTTTTGTGGGGAGGCATGAAGAGTGATAACGTAAGAAATTACAGTGGGTTGTGGTAATTTAGATACAACTCACTATTTATAATATTAAAGAGAAATGTTTGCAACACACATTCTAACACACGCTTATCAACACACTCTCTTTGATTGGTTAATATTCACATAGGACCCACCAAATGTATATGGGACCCACATGATTTGGTAGGTCTCATGTGAATTTTAACCAATCAAATGGAGTGTGTTGAAAAGTGTGTGTTAAAATGTGTGTTGCTAACATTTCTCATTTTTAAATATGCGATTTAATATTATGGCCAACGTTACAGGAACCTACAAGGTCATACACAAAAGACAGATAAATGAGAGAAATAAATAAGTAAGACTTATTTATAAAATAATAAATAAGAATTATTAGTAATTAAATATGACTTTATTATTTAATTTACAAAAAATAGAAAAACACGGTCCACCGTAAGGTACATCGTGTTTAAGTGAAACATGGTGCATCGTAAGGTACGGTGTACTTGAGTGTTTGGCTTGCTGACCACACAAGTGATTCTATAAATAGAACCCTTGTGCTGAAGCATTACATACTTTTTGTGAGTGCTTAACCTAATTTACAAAAGTTGTGAAACCCTAGCCGTCGCTCTCTAAACCTTGTTCTCTCTGAATCTCCGTTGGAATTGGCTGGCACGGGTCATCAGAGAAGTTCTGTTCGTGTGGACTAAGTAGATGCATCGCTACTTTGCTTTGCTCGTGATCAGAAACAATTCTACTTCAAAGGTTTTGCTCTTTAAGAGGTAAACACATGAATCCTTAAATTGTTTAAGTATGTGTTTGATCTGTGAATAATGATTTAATCAAGATTTGTTTCAATGAGATTTGTTCCGCTAAGAGGATTAAAAGTTTTAAAAAAACTTCTCCTAAAATTCCTTCAGATAATTGACGTCATGAATGGACTTTTGTGATGACATGAATGTGCACTTTCATGCAGGTTGATCCACAAGAAGATTGTTTTTCTGACCTTAAAAACGTCATTTTTACACAAGTAAATTACCTTACAGTCCCCAGCGGTAGTTAACTACCGTTCTGTAAACCGGCAGTAGTTAACTGCCGCTGACACTCAGCAGTAGTTAACTACCGTTGAGTTATGCGAATAAACAAGACCAGAATCATCACTTTTCCATTTTCCAGATACACAAACACCTAAAACACTCTTCCAGATTTCTCCAAACTTCATTTGATCGAATTTGAGCCCAATTTCTTCAAATAATTCACAAGTGAGTTCTTTTCAAACTATTTACATGCAATATAGTTTGTTTAAGGTGTTAGTTTTTATAATTTTGAGCAAAATGTTAGTTTTAGGTTAGGTTAGAAAATTGAAAATTAAGCATGATTTAGATGTTTTAATGTATTGTTTATGCTGGAATTGTTGCTTAGAGTAAGTGTAGGTACAATGTAGTTGTTTAGATGTTCAAATAACACTAATTGTGCTCCTAATTTAGAATGCACATAAGGTGTTTGATGGAATGCCTAAGTGAGATATTCTTGCTTTTTTTTGTGTTATTATCTTGCAAATTGGTTAAATCTATAATGTATAAAGTTATAATGATTATAAGTTTGGATTTTTGGCAAGTTTGAAGAATGACATAATGTGGTATGCTATGTTCAACGCCTCAAAAGTATATAGTTTTTAGAAAATGCCTAAATACATTGTCCACACATTTATGTTATTTTTAATTTGTTTTTTTTTACAGATATGGCTAGGGATGAGGATGAGCAGCAACGACTTATTAGAGAGGATATGATGTGCAAAGGTAAAGCGGCGAGTACCGCTAGCGCTCGGAGAGAGGGTGGATCAAAACCTGTATGTCCCAAAGAATCGGAAGCGCATGGACCCGAGGATAGTTGGAAAGGGAACACAGTCACAGATGGATTACTCCTCCAAGGTGGTTGATCCGACACCAGCACATGATTATGTCGGGTATGCAGATGAGGGTTTTGTTGGATATAGTCGTAGGATGAGGTAGAAGATGAGGAGGTGGCAGATGATGATGAGGTACCAGAGGATGTTGTGGCAGATTATCTTGAGGCATATAATGTAGTTCTTGAGGGTGAGCCTGAGCCTCAAACTTGGCCTCGACGAGGTCGTCGTGTTCCGTTGATACCGCCACACCCTGTTGGAGGGCCTCCCTTTCCCGGAGGTCTTGAGACCACGACACTGTAGTCCGGCTACGCGAGACACGCGACGAACCCTCTTTGGGTGAACAATCATAATGTACGTGTTTAAATTCTTTAAAATTCTTTAAATGCTTTAAAGTGCTTAAAATTAGTAGCGGTGGTGTTTAAGTTATTTAAATGAGTGTTTAAATTCTATAAATTCTTTAGCGTAGGTGTTTAATTTTTTTTAAGAATGTAACGTAAGTGTTTAAATTTTTTAAATTCTTTAGTGTAAGTGTTTAAATTATTTAAATTCTTTAGCTTAAGTGTTTAAATTCTTTAGCGTAAGTGTTTAAATTATTTAAATTATTTAGCGTAACTGTTTAAATTATTTAAATTCTTTAGCGTAAATGTTTAAATTTTTTTAAGAATGTAGCGTAAGTGTTTAAATTATTTAAATTCTTTAGCGTAAGTGTTTAAATTATTTGTAGTGATAATCTCTTAATTAATTTGATTTTCAGATGTGGTATGATGGGGAGTACAGCTGTATAAATGCAGGGAGAAAGCTGAGAGAGCTTGGTAAGCCGGAAGAGGGTTTGAGGTGGTTTTGGGATCTTGTGGAGGCGTTTGGCCTACATCATTTGATATACACGGGGTATTCTACTGTGACCTATGCCATGGTACGTGCTCTCTGCGAGAGGTGGCACACAGAGACCAGTAGTTTTCATCTACATGTGGGGGAGATGACGATAACTTTGGACGATGTGTATAATCTCCTCCACATTCCTATTCATAGCCGCATGCTCCCTATGACGAGGTAATGGATCGGGACCGTGGGATTGATTTGATGACCAGGTTGTTGGGCATGTCAGATGTTGCTGCAAGAGCTGAGGTTAGGACTGAGTCTGCTGGTCATATCAGTTATCTCACACTGAAGCGGGTTTATGAAGCCCACCTGACAGAGGTTAGACGGCTGGAGAACCCACAGATGAGGGAGGAGATGCAAGAGAGAGGCAGGAGGAGGCAGTGGTGTGTGAGGAGTTTTCTTCTATATCTCGTCGGTTGTGCGCTGTTCACTAACAAACCAAACAGACACATCAACTTGATATATTTTGATTGTATGACAGACTTGCAGGCGATTGGGAAGTGGCCTTGGGGAGGGATAACCTTAGCTTACCTGTACGATTATCTGGATGATTATGTTCATTTGAATAACAGAACGATGACTGGTTGTACGACTCTTCTTATGGTAATAATTTAATATTTATCTCCATTTATTTATGAATTTATTTTATAATTTTTATCATCGTATTAGATTATTTTTTCCTAAGTTCGACTACATTTATTTAGGATTTAATTTAAATATTTTTGTGAACCTTTTATAATGTATTAGATTTATTTAATATTTAACTCGAATACTTATTTTTGTGTATTATTTTTTTGTTGCAGGGATGAATTTTGGAGCATTTGCCGGGTCCGTACCCAAGGAAGCCTGAAAAGAGTTGGAAGCCTGACAGACCATGTGCTGAGAGATGGCTTACTAGCAGAGGGCATAATGATGTGCACCATTATCGCTTACGACTTGATCGCTTAGAGGTGGATGTGTGAGGTTTTGTACTTTTGGTGATCAGCGAGGAGTGCACCCTTTTCAGATTATGTGCACTTAATCGGGATGGCTGATGTGCGAGAAGCAGATACCTGGGCGGGTAAAGACGCAGTTTGAGTTTGTACAGGACGTTCCCAAACATCCGTCCTCTGTCACTCAGATGCATCCGTAGGTGCTGACCACTGTGTTGCTAGACGCTCAGGCGTGGTTATACCCTCATTGGGTACATAGGTGTTAGAGACCATGACATCATGACGTTGGCTTCATGGCTTGGTATGCCAAAGCCTCCCACCCTCGTATTCTCCCACCTGACGAAGGATCTCCTCCCAGGTCGGTGAACGTGGAGCAGATCATAGAGGAGGAGCATGTCAGAGAGATGCCTGATACACTGATGATCATCCGGGATGTGGTGCATATAGTTGATGATATTGTGGCCAGGAGCGGCGAGATGAGTAAAGAGGAGATTGTCCACGAGGTGAGTCGGATAGCTAGTACTGGTCGCCCTGCCCTTACGTATCAGATTGACAGGCGGCACAGGAGGCAAAGGCATGGTAGGCAGCAGAGTTGATTCCGATTAGGATTTTTTTTTATGTACTTTTTGACTATGATGATAGTGATGTATAATTAGGACATGTTCCATACATTTTCGTATTTCTATGACATTTTTAGACATACCTTTTATATTATTTCTTGCGTTTTAATTTTATCATGTTCCTGTTAAATATTGGATGGATTTGTTTAGGTATCAAAGGATTTGGTTATTGGATGAAATTTTTAGATGAATTTGTTTAGGTATCAAAGGATTTGGTTAGGAACAAATTTGCATAAGAAAAAATGGAAGGAGAGCCATTGGAAAATGAGACAGACACGTAGCGGCAGTTAACGAATGTTGAACCCAGCGGCAGTTAACTTTTGCCGGCTTGGTAAATGGTTGTTAACTGCTGCTGGGAGCTTTTACGTATTTTAGATGTGTCACTGCGAACGTATGCAATTTTCGATCCACAATAATTAAGTTGGGCCTTTCATGCATGTACGAATACATAGTATGTTCAACAATATATGTGGTTTTAGCAACCAAAAAAAATTATCATTTTTATATGTTACTTACAACACCAATGAGTAATAATATTTTTTTCCACGACACCGTTTATTATTCACTGATTGTTTCTATAAATTATTTTAGTTTTTCTTCCGCATACCAATAATAAATATAATTTTCTAAAGTAATATCTTAATTTATCTTTTCCATACAAAATATAAGACTGATTACAATTTTTAATATGTGCATATAGTGCCAAAGTGGCATAAATATATTTTGAGATAAATGTGGTAGTAATAAATTTTGATATTAAATATCTTTAATAATATATTAGAAAAAATTATAAAAATTTAATATTTTGAAAATAATCATTGAGACAAATCCAACAGACTAGCCCGTATGGGCCGACCCATTTATTGTTTTAGGGATTGGACCTTAAATATTGAGTCTGAATTTTTATAGGAGTATTTAATAGTACTTTTTTATTTAAAAATGAATTTTTAACACGGGCCAACCCGTTTAGCCTGCGACCCGTGTAGGGCCGGACTCGGGTAGTGTTTTTCAAGCCCTTTTAGCTTGACCCGATAAAATTTGTAGCCTATTTTGACAACTCTTACATTAGTAGAAAAATATGATCAAAGTATGTTATGTAAATAGCGCACATTTTCAAAATAGGTCATTTAAATTGGGATTGATGAAGTAATAAGTCTCGATGCATTTTTTTTAGCAATAAAAATAAAAAATTGACTTTTTTAATAAATAGTGTAGTTATTTATGGGAAAATGGATAAACAATTAATTACTAAAGGAACTGTATTTTTATGGAAACTTGTGTTGTTATTACATTGAAAATAGATATTGTTATATTGATTTTTTTTATGATAAATTATGGTCAATGTTTTTTTAAAACTTGATATCCGACCCAACAACCGATTAATAAGAAGGTTTCAATCTCGTTGTTCATTTGATGGGTCTCCATTTAAAACGAGAGCAAATCTTTGTATATGTTAGTCCATCAAAATTGACACAGCAGGAATTGAACCCGATACGAGCATACTCCAAAATTCCAAAGCCAACACCCTAGCTAAAGACCAAAGTAAGCACACATTAACCACACTATCATTTTATTTCAAAATAAAAAGGAAAATGTTAACATACACTGAGATCCAAATATAATAATTTTAATTTTAAAAGTCGTGCATTCACATTTTAAAAATACTTAAAAATAAATGGAATATGCATTTTAAAGAAATACATACACAAAAAATAGATAACGAGTCATACGTAAGTCCCTCCATCATTAATTATTTTATATTTTTTTTCCAAATTTATTTATATCTTTATTTCTTAAAAAGAAATCAAGAGAATCACAAATGAAGATGATCTAACTCTAGATTAGCTTTTGGAAGATATAAAACTTTTTTTTTTTGGTGGTTTAAAGCTTCTTCATCAGTTGCTTGTTATTATAAATTTTATGATTAGCGTCAGACCCTATTTTTATGCTTGGGTAATGGTTAACCATTTTTTGTCCGTAACTTTATCTGTTGAAACTTTGTTGAAATTATTGTCTATTTTTTGGACATACTTTATGCTGGAGTGATAATTTGGTGGTATTAATATATTCTATTTTGATTTGTTTAAGTGTGTGAATTAAAAAATACTGAATATCAACTTTCCTTTAATATTGAATTCAAAATTTACAACGAGGACATGAAAAAACATAAACGAGGTTCAGCATTTATTTTAGCAAAAAGATGAAAGGTGACGATAGGCCAGGTCATGGTACCGTACATATTTATGGTAAATACCACATTATCATTGGGAAAAAGCAAAACGTAGATGAAGATAGAGCAAGAGAATGCACGCAAGAACATAAATGAACGGTGACGATAGCACAAGTAATGGTAGGTTTCGTTCAGAACAAAAAGTAAAAGAAAACGTTAGTAACAACGTAGAAACCGGGAACGCAAAAAAAAAGCGTGTGACTACGCGTACTAGTACACCCCTCTCTCTCTAACACTAAACCCAACTCAAGTATGTCGTGAAGAGTGCTTAAAATACGGAAAATTAGTAATAAAAAAACTTTTTTTAATTAAATAAAGAAGTGTGAAGACTTTAGAATGTTAGAGGTGGAAGAAAGAATGAGACCTTAAAGGTTAAAGCAACAAAATGTGTTTGATCGGTTAAAAAATAAAATTATACTGTTTTTTTTGTAATTCACAACATAACTTTTTATCGAAAATATAAGTTACATAAAATACTAAAATAAGTGTGTCATGTCGTGACTTGTTATTTGTTGTTTTGTCTTGTGATGTGATGTTCTGTTCGGCATATATATAAAACACATAATTAATTATATTATTTAATTAAAAAGAAGGAAAAAAAAGACAAGAAATAGTAAAACGAAAAAAAGAAAGTCATCAGTTTTCATTTTGTTGTTGTTGTTGTGTGGCTTCTTTGGTACGGGAGGAAGAAGAAGAACAACTCAACTCAACTCAACTCAACTCAATCTTGTTTATTTTCTCTTTCCTTTTCTATTCTTCTTCTTCTTTTTCTTCTTCGATCTCTTCTCTCTCTTTTCAATTTTCATCATCGGAGCTAACTTCAATCCTTAAGTCAACACAGGTACTCTTTCTTCTTTCACTTTTCAGATTTTAGGGTTTCCTCATTTCTTCACTTAATCTCTTGCTATTTCATATAAGATCAGTAACGATTTTCTTAATTTATGCTTCAGATTTGATTTTCAACCTCATCTAAAGGATTTCTAATTCTCGACTTCATTTACATTTTCTGTCTTAATTTCGTAAATTCTCTTTCAGTTTTGCTTCTTTTTCCTATTTTATATGAGGGTTATGTTGCAACTCGACCTTATTATCTTTAATCAATCATTTTTAGTTTTACTTTTTTCATTTTAAACTTTAATTTTCATTTATTATTACACTTTGATTTGCTTACCTAATTGTTCTCTTTAATGTTTAAGTAAAGCAAGTTTTTTTTTTTTTGCTGAGCAATTTAGTATAACAACTTTTGCGTGTTTTTCAAAATCGTGCTCATATGTATTTGATTCTTAGTTTTAGGAAAAGTCGACGATGTTGGTTTACTTAAACCGTTTTTTTTTTTTTTTTTTTTGTTGCTGGAAGCTCTTTGTGTGTGTTTTGTCATAAACCTATGTTATTGTTGTTGGAAGCTCTCAAGTTTCATTTTTTTTTTTATGGTTCATTCAAATGTTGGATTCCTGTTTGTTAACTTTGTTGTTGTGATTGAAATATGTAAAATCAAATGCTAATGTTTTTTATTGTTTTTTTTCTTTCCAGGTGGTTGGTTTAGTTTGCAATCTCTGATGCTGAAGAAATAGCAAAGTTTGAAGGCTTTGCTATTCTGCGAGTGAAAAAATGTTGGACGGTGGCGCCAAGTTCCCAATAGATCTCAACAAGAATAATAACAACTTTTACGATTTCTCCCAAGGCTTTTACCACAAGCTTGGTGAGGGTACCAATATGTCAATCGACAGTGTCGGGAGCTTGCAAACAAGCAACGGTGGAGGATCGGTTGCAATGTCGATTGATAACAGCAGTGTTGGGTCCAATGATTCCCATACCCGCATGTTGGATCATCAAGGGTTGAAGAGGCGTGCCAATGATAACTATTCTGTTGCACACAGTGCCAATCGTCGGGGAAGAGTTACTCATGCATTGAGTGACGATGCTTTAGCTCAAGCTCTGATGGACAATAGTTCTCCGACTGAGGGGCTTGAAAATTTTGAAGAGTGGACAATTGATTTGAGGAAGCTAAATATGGGTGAGGCTTTTGCTCAAGGAGCTTTTGGGAAACTCTACAGAGGTACTTACAATGGGGAGGATGTCGCTATCAAAATTTTGGAGAGGCCTGAAAATGATACATCAAAGGCTCAGTTGATGGAACAACAATTTCAACAGGAGGTTATGATGCTGGCTACCCTGAAGCATCCCAACATAGTTCGTTTCATAGGTGCATGCCGTAAACCTATGGTGTGGTGCATTGTTACTGAGTATGCTAAGGGTGGATCAGTTCGGCAGTTCTTAACCAAGCGCCAAAACCGATCAGTTCCCCTCAAACTAGCTGTCAAACAAGCTTTGGATGTTGCAAGAGGCATGGCATATGTTCATGGTCTGGGATTGATCCACAGGGACTTGAAATCTGACAACCTTCTGATTTTTGGTGACAAGTCAATCAAAATTGCTGACTTTGGAGTCGCCCGGATTGAGGTGCAAACAGAAGGAATGACTCCCGAGACTGGAACATACCGTTGGATGGCTCCGTAAGATTATCTTGTTTTCTTTTTCATTTGTTTGATATTAATTGATTTGATATGCGCTTTGCTTCATGTTGCTGAAATCATGTTTTGGGCATGTTCTTTATTACAGTTAACTTTCCCAATGAAAAAAATATATTTATTGAAGGAAAGATAGCTAAAATTCTAAGTGTTGATAACAAACTATTGATCTGTAGACCTCGTAGGTCAACATCATGGTTTCTTTAATCACAATTAGTTGTCTGTGATCCTGAACAGAAATGAGACACACTGCTGAAATAGGAATTGTGCTGCTTTCTTTTTTGGTTTGTTCATTGCTGTAGTATGGACCTGAACATGATTTCTATCTTTGCATATATCTGTAATTCAATTGTTATGTATAGATCTTTGAAGTTGCTTCCTTGTGATCTAGCACGGGATTAAATCTTGGAAATATCCTTTCGAATGATAGGCATGTCATATGGCTATATACATTGAACCCTCCTTAGACCTCACAATGGGGGATGCTTTGTGCATTGACTACTTTTTTTTATCATATAGCAACCAGCGTATGTCATGCCTTGGGCTGAAGCCTCTCAGTATGCAGTCTGCAATGTCATAGCAGCATTATATGATATACTGTTATGATAGGTGCTTTTAAGACATGTTTTGGTACTTATTTTGGGCTATTTTTTTTTAAGAAATTGGGATCCATTATTTAGTTTTTTTTTTATAGTTACCATGATAGATTATAGCAGAAAACTAGAAGACCGTTGAGTTGCAATAACTTGATTCTTTTTCTGGAAATCTGGTAGAAGGAAGTGGAATCTTTTTCTTTTTTGAAATTGTTTTATGATAATTAACTTTTGGTGAATCTTAGGCATGCCCACTGGGCTTGCAGGATTAAGAAAAGAACAATGTTTTAATGACTTACATTATATATGCTATGCTATGCTATTTTTTTTGGAAGGTAAATGCTGTATTGTTGTGTTTTAACTTTTTACCCTTGGTAGCTTTTGGTAGTTAGGTTAGAACACGGCCTTACCACATGTTGCCTTTAAAAAATATAATAAAACACGATATTAGGTTAAAAAAGTTGTACATTTTTTTCTCACTTTTGTTTTGTCAATGCTACCTCACATGCATGTTTATTTTTTTGATTCACTTTGGTGTTCTTCAAAGAAGCAACATTCAGTAAATCTCCAATTCCTTGTTAGGTATTTAGAGTATTTGTAATGATGTTTACGTTTATTTTTTTTTAATTTTTTTTAAGGCTTTCTTCTAATGATAACTTTACCATCTTCTATCCTTTTCTTTCTTATTTTATTGTTATACTATTTTTCTGTTGAATGAAAGATGTCTTTCTAGATCAAGCTCGCACCCAACATGACAATAACTGTTCGGATATTTATGCAATTAATTTGAGAACCCATTGTTAAAATATACGCGGTTCATTTATTAGCTGTATATGATATAAATCTAGTCATGTCTGCATCAGTGCCAGCATGTTTTCATATGTTTCTGCTATCCCTAAAATCCAGTTGGTGATGTATCATAATATTTATAAGCTAATTAGACTGAACTTTTTGAAATGCTGAAATTCATAACTGGTTATTGAGATGATGTTTCTTGATCTGTGCAGGGAGATGATCCAACATAGGCCTTACACACAGAAAGTGGATGTATATAGCTTTGGGATTGTTCTCTGGGAGCTCATCACTGGTATGCTTCCATTTCAGAACATGACAGCAGTACAGGCAGCATTTGCAGTTGTCAACAGAAATGTCCGCCCAATCTTGCCCAATGATTGTTTGCCTGTACTCCGCGAAATCATGACTAGGTGCTGGGATCCCAACCCCGATGTTAGGCCACCATTTGCTGAAATTGTAGCAATGCTTGAAAGTGCTGAGATTGAGGTCATGACAACAGTTCGGAAGGCCAGGTTCAGGTGCTGCATAACCCAACCAATGACGGCGGAGTGATCCTGTTAAAAAGCATATGAAAAAGAAAGTTATAAAACATAGACTGGAAAATATGGGGGCAAGATGAGACTCTGACTATATAATAGCTTTGTTTATTTGTGTGTTTTATTTCTTTCTTCTGAAGGAAAATTGAAAATATTATCTGAAGACCTTTTTATTTATTTGGTTTCTGTTTACTGAACCGTCTTTTGAATTAGTAAAGAGATGATGTATGTTATACTTGCATGTATTACAATTATGTATAGCTTCTGAGGGCAAGATGGATTTAACATCATTGTCGAAATCTTTTGTTGTGTATGAAGGTTGGTTGCACTACAACTCCCCAGGGATATTGACATTCTCCTGGGGTTGGATGGCTGTCAGGCTTAAAAATTTGGACAGCAAAACAAATTTCTTGAGTTGTCAAATTTTGATCACAGACTTTTAATTACAAATTACAAAAGAAAAGGGCATGTTTTTTGTATTATAAAAATCTGACATTTTTTATTTTATATCTGCAGATAGATCGTATTGGTGCATACCTTCAAGATTTTTATTGACAGATGTTCAACAGCATAAATAAGTATTACATTAAATAAATATGCATCATTACAAATAAAACAGAATATGGTAGATTTAATGGCAATGACTTGTGTTTAAGCATTTTTTCTTAACACTGTTGAGATCTAACATGAGATATTAATAGATTGTAGCATCTGTGTTCCAAATCTAAACATGGACACTTATGAGAATCGAACACGAGGTATTAATAGACTGTAACATTGCATTCTAATTCTAAATCTATAAGTACATCTTTACCTTTTTTCATTAATTCACGCAATAACTACAATCTAATTAAAAGATTTCCAATCAGAGGTAATACAATTAACATTGATTCATAATTGATGCATTAATGAAGTCCTTAGCTGCCTTTTAAATACAAAATAGGCAATAAGATTGAAATGTAAAATCAGTGAAACAAAACATCAAAACAAAATTCAATCTCTAAGAGGGAAAACAAAAAAGTTTAAGTAGAAGAAGAATAAAAGTTGCAATTGCAATAAAAAGAAAAATCTATTAGTTGCTATTATCTTTAGCTCCCCCAGTCCAATAAGTTTTTTCCGCAACAAGAATCTTTTCTGGGTTAAAGGGTCCACTTTCATGATCCATTATGTTGCTCTTCCACTTCATTGCATCAGTAACACTTTTGATCTTTGTGAGAAGCTCTACTCCTTCTCTGAATACGACTGTACCTTCTGGCCTCAAGATTCTATCCATCTCCAATAGTATAACAGTAATGTTGCACCTACCATACATAAAAAATAATTCAGTCAAAAACACATGATAAAACATATAGAAATGATAACAATATAGTCACCATAATCATAAGGTCAGACAATTTGGTCTTTGGAATTAACAAAATTCTGGGGCTTGAGTAGGTCAACTAGTTTAAGTTAAGGGGGCTCAAATTGTTTACGGTCAGCAATCCCACAAATTCTTGAAGTCAACACATCGGTAACTGTTGGATCGAGATGGGCCACTCCATATTTAAATGCAGATTTTAATTTTTTTTTTAAGATATCTAAAATACTGAGCTTGAAATATGGACCATTCAATCTCAATGCAATGACTATGGATGTGCTGATTGTGTGAATGTGAGTGATTGTGAATCTTGACAATTCAAATCTAGCTAAGGATCAAAAGAGTTGAACGAAGTAAAAGTTTGTCCTTCAAACATTGGTGAAGGGAACAATGCAAACATAATAACTAATATAGAAACATATGTTTATCCAAAATGAACAAAATTTCAAAATGATCTCTTTGATCACCATTAGTTCCTTTGAGATGACTTAATCGATCAACTCAAAAATACTAATGTGATAGTGGATTTTCAATTTCAAGAATCATTTCGGTATTTCTTTGATTTTAGAAACTATACAGCACTTCACCTACAATTGATAATACCATGTGACAAATTATTAAAGCTACATGATTAGATAAAGTGGAAATACCAACCTATCCTGATATATGCCAAATACACCAGCTGCATGAATGAGATCGTAAGTTCTAGGGTAAGTTGAGAAAGCTTCACACCAATCATGGTAAGCCCCAATGAAACCTCTTTCAAAGATTGCACCAAGAGTATCATGAGCTGAATTTGAAGGAACAACATTCATAACCCAAACTGGAAATTTTATCAGTGCTGCTGCAAATCCACCAAGATAAGCATTCATATCAATAATGTTTCTATATCTTCCTTGAGCAATAGGAGTGATATGCTTGTAATGTGACATTCTGTCCTTCCATAATTCATTGTCCTTTTGAAATTTCTCTGCAGTGATGCTTGGTATTAAACCGCTACTAATTCTAGGAGGTACTGCAAAGGCACGTCTTGGCCATTTTTCTAGTTCCCCTCCAGCTACTTTGCTTGAGCTGGTAACTTCTGGTAGTGGAGTTATGCACTTTTCCATATTTTGGTACCTTTTTAAATGCAAATGAACAAGAGAAAAATGGTAAACAAAATATATCAAATTTTAAACATGCAAATGGATCTTACCATATATCAATTATAGAAATGATATAAAAAGAATACTTACCAAGCCATGTCAGGATTATCAGACTGGCAAATATGTGGTGTTTTAAAGACTTGTTTAGTTTGTACACATTCAAGGTGATTTTTAGGCTTTTGCCAAATGGAAAGGTCATCTTTCTCAACAACTTTCTTCCAACATATGCGTTTGGCAACTTCCTCTATGGAATCTTGCTCTTGCTTTAAATCCTCTTCAGTTCTTTCCCAGCCCCTCCAGTATTTCTTCCATCTAATAGGTGGGCCAGAAAGAATCCAATAACCACCTGGCCTAAGGACTCTATCCACTTCAATCAAATACATACCATCTGTGCCATGGAAATTTGCAAAGCTTTCATATTAGTTTATTACTTATGGTCGGCATAAGTTTTTTTTTTTTTTAATTCTTCTTTAAAAATGAGAGGATTTAAAATGTCTCTTAATTGACTACTTGATTGACTAATTGTCTCTTAATTGCAAAATACCAAATTGTGTAGCAAATAAAAAGAGTTGGAGAAGTGTGAATACCAACCATATTTGTTCCATGGAATGAGGCAGCGAGAACAATGAGCCATATCAAAAGCCCTTGCTGGGTATGGTAGCCTTTGTGAAGCCATGATACCAATCATAGCAGGAACTCCTCTCTCCAATGCAAACTGTACCTGAGCTTCATGTGTATCTCTTGGTGCAAATGACATTGCTATTATGTCCCTTTTCAAAAGGTAGGCCCCCCAACTTGCTACCTTTATAATTAGATTCACATTAAGGTAATATATATATCAAGTGTTAGCAACATATACATGATCCTAACATTTTATCTGAATTTGAGATGTATAAAGAGAAAATAAAACAAATCACCAATTAAACTCTTCTAATTTAAGCATTTTACGTGCACTGTTTTATCTAGGTCTATACTTCCAAACTCAAGGTTAAAATATATCCAAAAAAACTTCAATGAAAAAAAAATAGAAGCATAATAGACATATACAAATCAAGATAAAGTATATAGATGAATGAACTTACACCACACCCAGTATCAATTGCAGTTCTGATATTACCAGTAGTAAGAGGAATAAGCTCATTAATGTCATCAATGTACGCATCAGCACCCCGAGGAAACATGGTACCTCCACCAGGGAATCGAAACCGATCACCTTCAACTTGAATCCAATTTTGAACAGCTTTCTCAATGCTAAGCTCCTTGTGTGGAATATTATCATACCAAGCATAATCTCTACTTTGAGGCCATTTAAAAGGTGTCTTATATTTTGGAGGAGGAGGTATAAGACAATACAAAAGCTCTTCTTTTGTAGGACAATGTCTCTCCCTATATTTCAACATGTTTCTGTCAAATTTTCTACCTCTAGCTGGATCTTGACATGGTGTGTATTCACTATATGTCATGTCACATGGTGGAAACTCTTTTATCCCTCCAGAAGTACTTATTTCAAGTGAATGATGACTAGCAAAATCTAATTTCGAAGACGAAGACGATGATGAAATTGAGGAAGAACCTGCTGTTGATCCAACATTACAATCTACTTTTGAGTATGCCTCAGATTGGTTAGTAGGCGTTGCTGTATTTTTCCATGCACCCATTACATAGGACAAAATACATAGACCACTTACACCTAAAATCCATGTGAGTCTATTTCTCTTGGATTCAAGCTGATTATAATGCTTTGGTGATCCATTGTAATCCTTGGGCATTTTTTTAGTTCTGATCACAAATTTTCAAATACACAAATCACATTAGATTATGTTCACTGCTGCAACAGAACTTGCTATTGTATTAATAGAGAATGTATATAACTATTATATTATTCTCACAAATTTGATGAAAAATTAACACACACAAACACACATCGGTTGGCCTTTGGACCGGCTATAGGACTAATCATCAGTCCGGCTGATTGAGCATAATTTTATCTCTTTATTCTTAGCCACCCGATGTGGGCGAATTCAATAGGAATCAAACCCCTATTCCCCATGTCTTCCTTCCTATGAGAGCAAGTTGCTTCGACTTGACCAATACCACATTGGATGCGTAGTTAGTTTCTTTCTTTGTTCATCAAACCAATGGTACAATAATTTGACATAGAAATATTATTACAACTAAATTAAGGAAAAGTATAGAAGTAATTAATACATTTTTTTTAAAAGGGAACAAAAGAGCATACCTAATGTTTTATAGTGAAATTTAAAGTAGATATTCTACTCTATTTGAATGTAATATTCCTCAAATAATTGGAGTTGTATTATTCTATTGTATTTGAACAACATAGATACAATTATACAAAGACAAGAGAAGAGATTGAACAATGTGATGATAATAACAAAGAAAGAAAAGGAAGGTGAATCTTACCAGAGATGGTAATTAAGTATTGAGCAAAGCAAAAGAATGTGACAATATTGATCAAGAAGAAAAAAGGATAAAAAGAATAATAGGAAGGTGATGTTTGTTTATTGCTATATTTTGCATATTGCTTAGTTCCCTAACTTCATGTTCATCCAGTGACATGACGGAAGTTGTGGCTTCAAAAAAAATAGCGTTAAGTTGGATTTAGTCAACAAAACTATTTTTTTGTAAAGATGGTAAATTATTATGATCCTATAAAAAGAGATATTTGAGCCTCTAATTACTCTCCTTTCAACTGTTTCTAAAAGGTGTGTGACATTGCTTCTTCCCGTAATACTCGTATAAGAAACACACAGTCTATGTTCATCTAGTACCCAAAAATAAAGTCTATGTTTAAAAAAATTTGAGTGATGAAATAGAAGGAAATAAGGTTTTATGCAATTTTTTGAGTTTTTTTATTCAATTAATCATCTATTTTGTTCTTTTTCTTCTATAGTATTCAATTTTTTTTTTTGGAATACTTCTATAGTCTATGTTCTTCCCGTAATACTTAGCAATTTTTTTTTTATTAAAAAATATTTGGGAATTTTTTTTTTTTTAACAAACCAAAATGAAATGCATTAATAACAAGGCTAATCATCACGCACAAGGTGTGCAAAGATGATAGCCCCCAAAAGTTACAAAGTCACTGATGCCGACACAACGAAGGCATCAATGAAGAGCAAAAAGATAATTACAAGTGGACACCCATACACAATAGCGGATGTTTCCACCAATCATGAAAACTATAAATAAAAGACGTATGTTTAGATTTCATCCACAAGAAGGAATTAAGCTTGACTTTCTCAATGAGAGCTGAGTGGTCAGAAGTCATATTTTTAAAGATGTGATTATTCCGTTCCTTCTAGAGGACCCATACACAAGCAAACCATATAACCTTAAAGAAAATGTGAGTAGATCGAGGCATGCCTGCTATAAACGGAAACTGAACAAAATGATTTTGAAGAGTATTTGGAGCTACAAAGTCTATACCAAGCCAAACCCGGACATGTTGCCAAAGAATGTCTGAAACCGCACACTGAAGGAAGATATGGTATGTCGTTTCCTCAATTCCACAATCAGCCACACACGCAAGGTCATTATTTTGAAGAATATTCCTTCGCGCCAAATTGTCTTTAGTTGGTAATCTGTTGCGAAAGAAACGCCAAACAAACATGAAATATTTGGCAATTCTAAATAAGATCAATAAGATATCCAAAAAACGGTGCCAAAAGTATACAATAAAATTATATCAATAAGATACATGTTTTGTGCACATACATCAAAGAAAAATAACTTTTTTTTCTTCTTCATTCTTTTTTTCTTTCAAATATGCGAGTGTGTCTAAATTTGTGCCAAAATAGTGACCAACGAAGACTCCATCCGAAAGAAAATATCACCAATAAAATTCTTTTCTCTTTATTGATAACAAAATTCTTACTCTCTATTTTGCTTTATGACTTGTATTTTTATGATTAAGGAAACGATCAACGTGGTTAATCAAATTTATGTTAAAAAAAATGGTTAATAATATACACTTTGTGGTTCATCTTAAAAAAAATACATTTTGTGATTAATAAAACAATGAAATTGATTAAGATGCAACTCAATTTTTGTATTACAAAAATCTTCTTCTATATGAAAAAAGTTGGGCTAAAAATTGTTCACCCTTAAGTATGAAAAACAATACAAAATTATTTTTTTTCCAAATGTATGTTCTAATATCATTTTTTTACGAGAAGTACTAGAAACAAACCTTCTTTTAATACTTTTTTATTAAGTTAAATCACACAAGGACGCACACTTTAAAAATAGGTTGATGAAACTCATATAAATTTCATCCAATAAAAGAATGAACGTTATAAAGAGTTTTATTTTTTTAAGAAGAAAGAAAGAGTGTTAAAAAACACTACTTTTAACGTTTCATTGTATACATACATATATATACATATACATATATAGACACTCGTCAAAGTCAAAAGTATTAGCCAACCTTTTTTTGAAGAAAAAGTAGCCTCCACGCACTCAAGAAAACACGTTTACTTTTAAATTTTTTATAATTTTCCAAAAAAGAAATTGTAACATATTTTAGATAGGCCATACAAGGCTTGCTAGTGTTTCTTCTTCATCCTTTCTTAGAAGAAGGTGGGAAGAAAGTATATTAATGTTTTTGAGCTTGGTGGTATTAATTAATTAAATCATGACTTATCGTAACAAGATAGGCCATACTGATATATACTGATATTTTTCTGCCAAAGTGGTCGTGATCTTGCCGCGTGGTATTAAAATAATATTATATTGGATTTCACCACATAAATTAAACACCAATTTAAGTGCATAACTCAGTTTATTAGTTTAGTAATAAGTAAATTGTTAATACGTTCCATAAAACATTTTTAAGTCGGATGTAAGCATGGTTTGATTGGTAGGGATATACATTATTATATTAACCCCGGATCTTACATATATTATACATTGTTTATACAAATTGAGCTAAGCTTACGAGGATATATATAAGGGTCGGAGTTAGAACACCGGACATCACATTTATTTACCTTGAAAAAAAGTAAATTCTATCCACTATGTTATTTGAAAAAAAAAATACAACTCACTTGATAAATTAAGGATGTTTTTTTTAATGGCAAATTTTTGTTTAACAAATAAAAAAGGAACAATACTAGATTTTCCACCCATCTCCATCTAAGAAGTGTGAGTTTAGTTACTAAGTAACAATATTTAGTAACAAAGTTAATTAATCAAGGACGTAACTTCACTAATTACAAATTTAAAATGATTAATGATAAACGAACATGTAAAAATTATGGTTAAAGAGTTACACTGGTTGTTAATAATGTAGAGGAATTTGTATAGATTTGTTTTAATAAAATTAAAAATGATATGTCTCTATCTCTATTGGATACATATTGTAGGACCGTAATTAAGTTTGTCTTTTTAGATAGGGAAGACTCTTGAAACAAAAAAGCGCGTGGAATGAATGAATTTATATTTGGAAAAAGAAAAAACATCTCTATCTATCTTCTTCTTCTTGTAAGTTTCATTGGACAGCTGTTTGCAAAGATATAGCAAATTAATATTCATTTTTTTTTTTTAAGAACAAATTCATAAACCAGATTCCAGAAATAAGAAATTTCCATGCACTGATGAATTCTTCTGCAGGTACAGTATATACTCTTCTTTAGATAATTTAATTCAAAAGTCAAATTTATTCTTTTCAACACGTATATAATACTAGTAATATACTGATATAGTTCTTGTAACTGCAGCCAAAGAAACTGCAACTGCTAAAATGGAGCACAAAAAAGCAACAAGCAGGAAAACCAGAAGTTTTGCATGTAGGATTCATGAACATGGTAAGTCACCTCTCAAAATATGTACCTCACAAATTAATTGGCTACTAAAACTATACATTGTAAATATGAATTTTATATATAATTCTCTGATTGTTAAATTTAGTGAAGAAAATTATAGACATATATTAGAGATGTAAAAGTTAGTTACACATTAGTTAGATTAGTTATGTGTTAGTTGGTCTACTTGGATCTATAAGTTTAATGTACTACTTGTTGTAACAATTCTCTAATAATCAATATTTTTTTAGGGGTCTAATAGTCAATATTATTTCCATTTTTTAAGGGAATATTATTAATTCCATTTTATTTTTCTATACTTTTCTGTCATTTATGAGTTTTATCAAAAATTGTAATATAGTATTAGAGTCCGTTTTTTTTTCCAATAACGTATATATTTCATATTTTTATTACGTTAAATTTAATGGAGGTAGTACTATTTTACACCGACATCCAATCGCGTTCATTGTATTGCCACATAAGCATAACTGTTTTCACTTGTTGTTGGTGTAAAATAGTGCATATTCTTTTTTTTTCTCTTAAATTTTTGTGTTTAATTCAAATTTTTAATCAAGTATAAATTCATTGCAGTAAAACTAGGTCCTAAACTATCAGAGACTCTGAAGGGTAAGTTGAGTTTGGGTGCAAGGATAATACAAGAAGGTGGGAGAGGGAACATTTTCAAGAACATTTTTGGTATGCAAGAAGGAGAGAAAGTGTTGAAGGCTTCACAATGTTACTTATACACAACAGCTGGTCCTATTGCTGGAGTTCTTTTCATCTCCACCCAAAAAGTTGCATTTTGCAGTGAAAGACCAATAACTTTCTCTTCTGCATCAACGGGAGAGTCGCGCAAGATACCTTACAAGGTACATAATTATTAAGAGTCTCACATTGAATAGTTATATAACCAATAGTAATAGAGCTTATGAGTGGAGTTGATTTGCACTTTATAATTTGTTTTTTTTAGGATTGATTTAGGTTCAACTCAAATTTTAAGTGTAGTTAATCTTTATCGACCGACCTCAACTTTAACATATCAAATTAATACTATTAGTTTTTGTAATCACATTTGTTGTATTAACTGTTTCGATATCAAAGATTTAACTAGGTGCGTTTTACAATGCAGGTTTTGATACCAATTGGGAAGATAAAAGAAGTCAATGAAGGGCAGAATGTGAATCAGGAAGAACAAAAGTATATAGAAATTGTCACTCACGATGATTCTGAATTTTGGTTTATGGGATTTCTACGATATGAAAAAGCTTTTAGGAATCTTCAGAAAGCCGTTTCAATGTCCATTTAGCCCTACTACAAATTGTTTGATTTTTTTTTTTTTTATGTTTGAGATGTACATAGGTCTTTGATTTTCAATGTCAAGTTAATAGAATATTTATAGTTGTTTGTACTCTATGGTTTATTAATGGTAGTTGCTTCTTTCCTTCACTTTCCTTGGTGATTATGAACACAGGATTAAGTTGTATGCCATGTGAAAACAAGAAAAGAAACCAAATGTATGTATAAAATTATAAGACTGCAATAGTTAGCCATTATTAGTTATATACATAAACTTGCTGGTCATAACAATTAAAAATAACTACGTTCAATTCTCAATGTAGGATTTCAATTGAAGTACTTAGGAACCAAAATTCATTCATTTACAATTTATCCCAATTGGAAAGAGAACAAAGAAACAATTTTCAAAACGTATTATCTCGGCTAGCATTTGTAGCAGAATGCTTTTAGCAGATGTTTGATTTTCCTTTAGGACAGAAAGTTTGAAGAGCTTTGCTATACTCATTAGCATTAGTGACACACACATAATGCAAGATGGAAACATAAATAACAAGTGATTTTTTTTTTTTTTTGAGGCAAAAGAAACTTAATTCATTTTATTGGTAATCAAATGATCAATAAACAATGGTACACCATGAAAAGTATAGTGGCTAGTATAGGAATAGGATAATCTAGTTAAGCAATGCGCAACCTGGTTGACTTGTCTCCGGACAAAATCCACTTTTTAATCAGTGTGCAAACTGAGAATAGACTTGCACTGGTTTACAATATCACCCAGTTCAGTCGTAAAACAGGAGGGACTGTTTATGGCATTCGCTGCTGTTTTACTATCTGTCTTGAAAATAACCTGTTGGAGGCCTTGTGAATGAGCAAGCTGTGGAGAATCAAGAAGGGCTAGTGCTTCTGCTTCAGCCATTGTAACAGAACCGCGGGACCAAGCTGTTCGACCCCATACAAATTTGCCCTTCAGTGTCTCTAAAACAAAGGCCAATTTTCATAGCTCTGTTGGCCGAAAATAAAGCAGATTTGACATTGCATTTGAGAAAACCTGGTGGGGTTTTATCCATCTGTCACGGGATGTTTGCGTCTCGCATTGGTGATGTCTTTGCCGCACGATTCGCCATTAGTGAAGTGAATCTTGAACTGTCGTGAGAAGGGATGGAACGCGTGTAGTTTTATTTCCACACAACTTTGAGTTTCTACATTTCCATAGACTCGAAAACATCATCATAAAGAGACGTCTGTCCTCATCAAGCATCTTTTTCAAGAATTCGAAGAAAACATCAGTAAAGGACTTGGATATTCATATTCCAGTATATATGTTCTAGGCGAAGATTTCCCCAACATTGCTTTGCTATCGGGAAGGTAAGAGAAATATATGATCAGGTTCAGAATCACATAGAATGCAGATGTCTTCACACTGAACCCGTTTATTGATTAGATTTCTGCGGGTAGGCAAGCAATCATGGAGGGATCACCATAGGAAGGAGGGGACGCATGTAGGAATATGCAGTTTCCAAATTACACTCCAATTGCCTTGAATGAATTCACGAGCAGGTTTGACAATTAGCAATTGGCCTCATACACAAGCTGTATGAAGACTTGACAGAATATTTTCCATCACTTGACACGTTCCAGATACGACAGTCCATGATACTTCTGCTAAAAAGTGGCATTTGAAAAATTGCATCAGCATCAAAATTATTAAAACTAGCACTCCTCATGTCATTGTTCCAAGAGAGAATATCGGAAGACATCAAATTGTGCACCGTCAACCCGAGAAGGTGAGGGTATGGCGAATCCAAGGATCATTCCAAATGTTAATTTTGGAACCATCTCCAGATGTTATTTAAAAAACTCACAATACACATCACATACATAATAAACTTAGATACATTACTATACCTGCTCTTTTTATTGTTCTTGCATTTTCATTTTCAAAATTGTTATTGACAGTAACGCTAAGTTTTATCCCTAGAGTAACTCATCATCTTATGGAGAGAATTATGCTATAAAACCTTGGCATGGACACAATGCAATATCACATTCACAAAAAAAGTTTATTTTTACCCAATTCATAAGAAGTGAGTGAATGTGCATTAAAGATATGAATAGCAGCTAGGTTTATAAACATGCAGGATTACATTGATTTGAGATGGCTTCAAGCTCATGTATCTACCTCATGTAGTAAAATGTAGTGAGAGTTTATTTTCCTCTTAGTTTTGAAGTGTACTACTAATGGCCTCTAAATTTCTTACAAATTTTTTAAGTTAATATTTTGAGGAGTTAAAAAGTGGAGTGACAGGGAGATCAAAAGTTGCTAAAAAAGTTAGACTCTCATTTTTAAACATAAAAATAAAAAACATTAACATTGTTTGTTTAAAAAAACAAATAAAGTGAATAATATCTTTTATGGAAAAGTGAGTATAATTTCATTCCATTTTTTGTTTGACCCAAAAACACTAAAAAGAGCATCTGATTCAGAGAATTTAGGAAAAGGTCCATAAACAAAAGAAGGGTTTACACTTGCACACATACTACAAAAAAATTCAAAAACCAAACACACCGGTTCGGGTATCAATAAACTCCGACCCGGAAATTGTTATGAAGCACCAATTTCTTTTCTTCTACTAACAACACTGTCACAAAACTCGCCGCCGCATCCCATCGCCCCTCCTCCGTCTACCGTCTCCGTCTAAGTCTAAGGTATGTCACTATCTTCTCTCCCTGTTTTCACTCTTTTTTTTTCTTTTTCTCTTTCTTTTCCTTATTCACCACCTTTGATTTCTGATCGTTTTTTTCTCTGCTTCTACAGAAAATCACACCATCTCTGTTACTCATTCGTTACTCTGCACCCACCCTTAGTTCAAAAGGTATTAACTTTATTCATTCTCACCAAAATATACTTACACACCCTTAACTCACCATTGTACACTTCTTTTCACTACGAGTTTTGTTTTAGTTCTCCAAGTTTTTTCTCTCTCTCTCTATTTCAGAGCTTCCCAATACTTGATCGAGTATATGGCAGCTGCTGGAGAAATTAGGGTATCTGAATTCCTTCAGGTTCGACTTTACTTTATTCCCTTTGTTTCAATTAGCTTAAAAAAATACTCTTTTTTTCAGTTGTGTTGATGAGTTTATGATTTTGGTTACAGGGTACATGCAGACAAACATTGTTTTTGCTAAAGAAACCTCAGAAACCTACAAGTCAATTGCTCTGGGGCACCCTTTGTAATAGGGGTCGTGTTCCAAGTTTATCTCGAAAATCATTGAGTTTGAGATGTCAAGCTCAAGAGAATCCAAGAGTTGTGGTTTCTGGGAGTGCTGCAGATTCAGTAGAACAACATTCTGGTTTGGTTGAGAAGCCTTCTGCTGAAGTTATTCATCTGTACCGTGTACCATTTATCCAAGAAAGTGCAGCTGCCGAGCTTTTAAAGGAAGCTCAAGCGAAGATTTCTAATCAGATAGTGGACTTAAAGACCGAACAATGCTTTAATGTTGGCCTTGGTTCACACCTTTCAAGTGAAAAGCTTTCGGTTCTTAGATGGCTTCTTTCAGAAACATTTGAGCCTGAGAATTTAGGAACTGAGAGCTTTCTTGAGAAAAAGAGGAAGGAGGGTCTGGAGAAAGTTATAGTTGAGGTTGGTCCCAGGTTATCATTTACCACAGCATGGTCTGCCAATGCTGTGTCAATTTGCCAAGCATGTGGTCTGACAGAAGTGAATCGTTTGGAACGGTCAAGGAGGTATTTGTTGTATACAAATGGTGAATTACAAGAACATCAAGTTAATGAATTTGCAGCTATGGTGCATGATAGGATGACTGAATGCGTTTATACCCAGAAGCTAACATCCTTTGAAACCAGTGTAGTTCCGGAGGAATTTTATTACATACCTGTCATGGAGAAGGGGAGGAAGGCATTGGAAGAGATTAATCTGAAGATGGGGTTCGCATTTGATGACCAGGATTTGGAATACTACACCAAACTTTTCAGAGAAAATATTAAGCGTAATCCAACGAATGTGGAATTGTTTGATATTGCTCAGTCCAACAGTGAGCATAGCAGGCATTGGTTTTTTACCGGAAAGATTTTTATTGACGGACAACCTATGAATAAGACTCTGATGCAAATTGTGAAAAGCACTTTACAGGCAAATCCAAACAACTCAGTTATTGGCTTTAAGGATAACTCAAGTGCAATTAGGGGTTTCCAAGTAATGCCATTACGACCAGTTCAGCCCGGTTCAACAAGTCCGTTAAACTTGACAGAACGCGACATGGATATCTTATTTACAGCTGAAACACATAATTTTCCATGTGCAGTGGCACCTTATCCCGGTGCAGAGACAGGTGCAGGAGGTCGCATTAGGGATACACATGCAACAGGAAGGGGTTCGTTTGTGCAAGCAGCTACAGCTGGTTATTGTGTTGGGAATCTCAACACAGCAGGGCTCTATGCTCCATGGGAAGATCCGTCCTTTACTTATCCATCAAATTTGGCACTGCCTTTGCAGATTCTTATCGATGCAAGTAATGGGGCTTCTGACTACGGGAACAAATTTGGAGAGCCGTTGATCCAAGGCTTCTGTAGAACTTTTGGAATGAGACTTCCTAGCGGGGATAGGCGGGAATGGTTGAAGCCGATCATGTTTAGTGCAGGAATTGGCCAGATTGACCACATTCATATATCAAAAGGAGAGCCTGACATTGGAATGCTGGTTGTTAAAATTGGTGGCCCAGCTTACCGTATTGGGATGGGAGGCGGGGCAGCCTCAAGTATGGTTAGTGGACAGAATGATGCTGAGCTTGATTTCAATGCTGTGCAACGTGGGGATGCTGAGATGGCACAAAAACTT
>Ga0315914_1002208_pt1 | contig 29797 bp, 21 predicted proteins | sample MpolenodulesMG_FD_203920 | JGI IMG/M metagenome (GOLD analysis project Ga0315914, IMG submission 203920) | Medicago polymorpha root nodule microbial communities from Los Angeles, California, United States - elongated nodules | ecosystem: Host-associated > Plants > Roots > Nodule | place: USA...
GGCCGTTGTTACACTCTTTTAGTCTTCTGCAATGCTTAGGCGTGTTTAAATCAATTACCCAGCCTTTGAAACTTTAAGTCTTTCATCTCCTGATGAACTTCAGCTTCTGGTGATCTTGCTTCTGATGAGGTGCTTCTGACGAACTTGCTTCTAATGACGTCATCACTTCAAGAGCACTTATACTTCAGATACTTTAAGCTTCCTTTTTGTTGATTCCTTTGCTCTCTTTTGTTCTTCCAGAACCTTATAAAGATATCAAATTTTTGTCTATGGTTTTGTACACTTGAACAAATATTAGCATATCCAATTGACAATTTTTAATACCTTGTTATCATCAAAACTCTAAGGGTAACGTATGTTAAACATATTTCGTTCCAACAATCTCCCCCACTCTAAGGGTAATATTTGTTAAACGTATTTTGTTCCAACATAATTTACGTCAAAGATGTTCATTTAATCGATAAAATAACCAAAGATATGCATTCCGGATTATGAAATCCGGATTCACATAGGGCGTAAGTGTATTCCGAATTACTAAATCCAGAATACTTCAGCATAGGATTCTTTTGTATGGACCACATTGCATCAAGAGTTTCTGTGGTCCACAACATCCAAGGACATCTATAAATAAGTGATCTCCGATTTTCAGCTTCAATACAAGCAAAACACACAAACACACCAAAGAAAACCATGCAAATTTTTGTCTTTAAGCTGAGGATCTTTCTCACACGGTCGCAAATAGATAGCTATCCATTTGACCGCGTCCGCATGCTGGCAAAAATATATAGATACAAAGAGGTTGCCCTATATTTGAATATCAAGAGGTTTCTATGAGTTAGATCTTGTTACCTGCCAGATGAATATGTCATTTGGCAAGGCAGCAAGATCTAACTCAGAGAAAACCTCTTGAAACACCTTCTCTTTTAAGCATTTATTACTTATTTTCCAAGAAGTCTATCTAAAAAACCCTCCAAATAGGCATTTCGGTGTTGTTCGGATTATATATTCCGGAACGTTTCTGTCACTTCCGAAATATATAATCAGGATTCCCTCAATTTCATTTGGACGGTGCGTTTCACCACAGGTTTGGCCAGTTAGTGGAGTTTTAATGCATTTTTTGGACGGTTTTGAATGACAAACACGTTTTCCTTGACTTCCAAATGACATAGGACTTGGTTTAGGCTATAAATAGGCTTGCTTGTTCACCAAATTCCTTCATTCTTCACTTCATCTCTTTTCTTTCATTTTCATCAAATTCTTTAAGTTTTGTAGGAGTGTTTGTGGTGTCATGGTCATTGTTGACCGTTCATATGACCCCTGCAGTTGCATTGCAGCTTATGGGGGGAGGGGGTTATATAACGATCAACAGAGACCCTTGACATCAAAAAAAGACACTAAAATTTCATATCGATGGTGTCCGGATTTTAAAATCCGGAAATCACTAACAATGTAGTTCGGAAAATAAAATCCGAACCAAGGGTAATTTTGGCATTTTTGCAGGGCGCGTGAGAAGGCAGCATGGTGGGAAAAGTAAAACCCTAATTTTTATTAATTGAAGTAGATTGAGAATGAATGGCCCTCTGAGAGGGTGAATGACCATCAAAACTAAATGATTTAGCATGTGTTTGGAAACTCACAAAACCATAGTGAAAAGGCACAGTAGCGGTAACTCACTGCACGAACAAACAAGCACTTAGTATTCATCCCCGAGGGTATTGCCCAGTAGTAGCAGAAGGTTGGGGCGTTGAAAAATTTTAACAAGGAAGTTCAGGGTTCGATTCAATTTCCCCCTCACCTCTAACTAGTATTTGGTTTAGAAGGGTTTCTAATTAACTTATAGTTTCTTTTACAAGAATGAATTTATAGTTAGTTTATAAATGATTATAGATAAATTAAATGATTAAGCATGGTCCAAGTGTGGGTTTTTTTTCCGATATTCAAAATCGGGGGCGAATGCATGGGTGAGAGTGTTGATATCGGCCCTGCATCCGTCCCGAAACCCACCTCATTAATAAAAAGATATATTTATAATTTTTTGTGAAGTAGGAGAAATTTGATGTATAATGTTTACACATTTTTCCTACTTCACAATTATTTTTCGTTACTGGGTGTTGAAGATGAAAATGAAAACAAAAAAGTGGAGATGTGAGGAAAGAAAACAGAAAAGAGTATTTTTGTTGGGTGGAAGAAAATGTGTGGGTGTGCATACATATGTTTGGCATGGATAGCAATTCTCATTCCAAACCGATTATTGCACACTAAAACTCATGCCAAACAAGGAAACTCATGCACCTTAAGCAAGTAATCAGGAGTCTGCATCCTGACTAACAATGATTGTTACTCTTAAACGAAAGTAGATGCTGTATACCTATAACATGATGATTACTAAAAACCATTGAATAGATGAGAAACAAATCAACACGATGAACATGATAGGCGCAACAGTGGTTGTGGTGGCTTCAAAGGACTGCCGGTGAACATGATACAATTTTTTTCTTTCACCAGATTGCATTCCTCTCATTTTATGTATTTGATGATGTTGATTGTTTGTCCTGTAACAAGTTTCAAAGAGGAGAATAATGTCTCAACTATGGCCATGTTTGAAGGCAATGGCTTCTATGTGTGGTGGTCCTCTATAGCTGGGAATGGGATAATTGTTAGCTGTTTTCTCCTCTTTATGACAATTTTTTGTTGCTTCCTTATAACCATGAAAGTTAATTTATTCTGAGATTATTTTTTTGAAGAATAGGAATTCAAAAGAATTGAGACTTTTCATAACAACTTGTATATAATTTGCGATCTTATCACAATATCGCAATAGAATTTCAAATAGTTTCTCTAATCAGCTTGTTCTTGTTGCGGCTATTTCCTCTATGAATATTTGTACAAGGTTTAATATCAATAACAACTCTATAACTTGTCTACTTAGGAAATTACTACGCATTTAGAGGGAAAAGGAAAAACAAACATGCTTAGTTTCTCTAATATGTATGTACAACAGTCTCATTCCTCCCATTGTACATTAACCATAACAATGTTAGAAAAGAATACACCTAATCAATTCAATGTAGTCATCTAAAAAAATGAAAATAATATTTTTCCAATAGGAAAAATTTCATATCTATTCATCCAATCCAATGATTATTTCCTGAAAAATCAGTTAGAATAGCTGCTTGCTTAAATTTCAGCAGAAAATCCAATGTTCAAGTTGTAGGAGCATAAGCTGTTGTGTGTGCATATCCATCATCCAATATCGACGCATCCCACAAAAGTACTCAATTTACATAGTTTGGGACCATATCTTGGCTAATCAGTTGAAACAATACCAGATTGCTGACCAGCTGCTTCTTCATCTTTTGCGCATAGGCGCTCTGAGCGAATAGACAATTAAATACAATTAAAAATGAGTTAAAAATATAAACATAGATAAACGATAGTATTATACAGGGTGATTCAAAGTGTGCCAGATTCGTTTAATACCAAAATCATGATACAGACCAAATAATAAATCAAGAAATAATTTAACTAAATCAATGATTATTTGCACTATTTCAAGTTAAATAATTATTCCAATATTTGAATGCACCAGACATGAATAAGCACACAAGATTATAAACCAGAGTATCTGATCATAGAGCATGAGTTTTAATCGAATATGCATAAGTCAAGGATAACAAAATTTAAATTAAATATTTATTTGAATGCACCAGACAATATTAACTATTAAGCAAACAAGCTTATGAACACAGACAATATCTAATCAGAGAACAAGAATTCTTACTCAGATATTCATAAGCCAATATCATTGAAGTACCCCATGCTGACATGCTCACAAATCTTGGACCTAATCCTCTATATACACCTTTCCAACCATCCTCACTGATCAATTCTTTAACAACTTGTTTAACAGAGCTTTTCTTTCCATGTCCCATCACCTGTGGTGCATGCCATTGAGTCAGAAAAAAAAATTACGAGACGGTTGACGAGCTAAAGTAAATATAGTTGGGACTAAGAGTAAAATGCAATTACAGTATTACATAATAATAGTAGTAAATTACTTCAATCCTTCAAAAAAAAAAAGTAGTAAATTACTTCAAATTCTTCCCATTTTAGTTGTCATTTATTACATGATTTACTGTCTTTGCGTTCATAATATCTAAAATTACTAAAAGATAATAGAAGAACATGCAGAGAAAGAGAAAGAGAGAAGAAAATAATTGTCTACGGGGATATACGTAAGAGAGAAAAACACCGAAACAGTTGGCCCAACATAGAAAATAGGTATCAAATAAACCATTGCAGTTGTCACTTTTAACATCGAATCATTATAAGTAAAAAATATAACACACAACCAACAAACGAAAACAGTAAAAATATAACAAAAACCAAGGTTATGAATACCTGTAACCGTGTCTTGATTGTATCCAATGGAGTTGTAATGCACGATGCAGTGGCACCAGCAATAATTCCCCCAGCTGCCTGAACCAAAACAATATTTGGCAGACTAGGAGTACCTTTCTCAGATTTGACATCATCTTCTAAGAATCTGCCAAAGCAACCAGTGAATAATATCCTCAATATTGATATTTTGGCTAACTGTGCAGAAATGAAATATTAGTATGCATCTGATGCACTGAAATTTTATTGATAAATGCACCATTACAAAAAATAAATTTGAAAAGAATAAAAATAAAAACTAATCTCGGGTAAAATTGGTTTAAGCTTTTGATAGATTTTCTCATTCAAAATTTTTTTAAAAAAACTTTACTCAGTTCACACAGATACAGATTAGTGTATTTCAAGCAGTGTAATCAATCCTTTGAGGCTGAATAATCCATTACATGATCTGGAAACTTCAAATTTGTATCAGATTTTAAGCAGTTTTGCCATGTCCTTGGAATGCAACGAAATCAGATACATGAGCTTCTTTAAAAATCTATGCCATAATGAAAATTACATACATCATGCATATTAATTGATGAACCTAACTGATTAGTGGAGTACAAAGTTATACAGGACATCAGACACACCTACAATCTGATTTGCGGTGCTATATAGGTCAACACATACATGCTACAAACGGCATAATAACCTACCGGCCTAGCAGTTTAATAGACGGAATCTCTATAGACATTGCTTTTATAATCATTTGATAATTGATACAATATAGAAACTAAAGAAAAAGGTAATACAAAAGTAACCTAAATTTATTACTTATTAATTTCATTACCAAGTCTCACCTCCATAAGAAGCGTTGACTTGAGCCGTAACTTGCCCACCAAACAGCGCTAGATGGTGAGTAAGTCATGACAGATAGACCAAACCCTCGGTATAACCCCCGGATTCCCTCGGACCTTATCAACTTGCGAGCAACATCCAGGCCCCCACTATACTGGGCATGGCCTGAGTACCCTTGCACCATCAACTTTTGGCTAATCTGAAAGTCATTCAGGTAAAGGTAATAAGCATATAAGAATTGAAGAAAGTTATAACATTTGGATAAGGTAGAAGATGAGAGAATAGAAACTAAGAATAATATGACATTAAATTCATATGGAGTTTTATGATGTGATGCAAAATACAAAGCTCTATATCAGTTGAGACTTGTAATCCTATTGTTTCAATTAACTATTATTATGAAGGTCAAATATTCTTTTTTTTAAATGGCATTGCGAGAGAGCTTTAGAAAAAATACAATTATCTGATATTTTGAAAAGAAAAATACATATATTTTATCAATCAGAAAATCAACAGGCATAAATGAACATCATAAGGAATTTACTTTCCACGATGAAAGACAGGGAAAAACAAAAAGAATAAACATACTGATAAGAGTATTTTTTTTTCTCTCATCTCATTTGAGCATGTATAACTCTTGCCCTTAAAGAAGCAACCAAGACAACATAGACTGAAAACGCTTGCTTGTTAAAACAGAATACCACCTTATGTCTGCAAATAAAGGACATCAACGTACACCATTGCTCTCAGTCCTTCAAAATTTTTGGATGCATCAGGCTTATTGAACTAAACATACCAATTTAATTATTTTCCCCAACTATCAAACAGAAGGATAAACCGCCAAACTCGAGTTTGAATCAAAATAAGGGTGCCAAATAGTGTTCGAAAGTAAACATACAAGTTTTGCAGCTAAAGTCAAATTGAATCACAGCACACATGTGAAAAAGTATCAGTGAATATATTTCAAATTCCAATATCTGGCATAGTTAGAAACAAACTTAAGAGATTGTTTCCCACATTGCACTGTCAAAATACCTAAATTAACAGCATATGACTAAAGTGTACCACAATATGCCATATGTATAAGTATCATACAAAAGTACACAACCATGAACAAGTCCATTTTTTTTAACTTTCAAAGTGTAATAAAGGCAGTCAGAACAAATTATCGTACCACGTCAATTGGAACAAACACAGCTTGTGCACAGATCGACGATGTCATGCCACCAATGCCATTTGCTATGGCAGCCTGTGTAGTTTCAGATAGTTTAAATGGTTCAAGCATCTTGAAGGAAGCCACCTTTGTGGTCTCCAAGGCAGTGAGAAATATGATTCTGGCAGGAATTGCTCCGGTGACGGCAGTGCCAAACCCTTTATACAAACCACGAATGCCATCTGTCTTGAGTAATCCTTTGACAACAGAAAATGCACTTCTCTCCGCAGTATGGTTTGAAGCAACTTGCATCCTAGTCTTCACAACAGACACAGGGTAGAGTGCCACGGTAACACCTGAAAAGAGTCCAGCTCCCACTACGTAGAATTTGGTTTTATCTAGCCTACCGAAACAAACAAGTGAAACTAATAAGGATAAGGATTTTCACAATGCTAAGTTCATTATCAGCCCTATAAATAATGTTAATAATAATAATAATCCCCACACGAGATCTAGCTTGCACGGATGATTTGAACATAAAAGAATACATAAGCGAAGTGAGGCATCTAAAACTACGCACAGACAAAAATTAACTATTTAAATCAATTTTTCAAACTGTGACTGTGATCGCAGTTACAATTATGTCATTAAGATAATAGAACATTACGAAAATGCAGCTGATATCCTCATAATTGCAATAGCTGTGTGTTTTCGCATACCTACCTTAAAACCAATATTAAGTAGCTTAATAAGGATAAAGACTAAAGAGCTTCACATGTATGTTCATAATCGGCACTATACAAAATATTAATAAAAACCAATGCAACTTATCTTCAATCCCCATCAAGGTCTAGCTTCCAAGTTCCACATATGAATTGAACATATAAGAATACACAAAAAAAGGGAAGTGGGGCATCTAAAATTACACACACGCACAAAATTAAATATTTCAATCAATCTTTAAAATTGTGATTGTGATCGCGGTTGGTTACAATTACATCAGTATCTTACTATCTTTGATACAATAGAAAATTATAGAAAATGTTGTAGATATGATATGGCCACAATTAGCTAAGCATTTGTTTACTTTCCTCAAAAATAATTCTATGTTGCAGTCCACAACCGCAATTGCAGCCGCAATATAAAGGTTTTAGATGCGCCTGCAACAGCATTGCAACAGAAATAGCAGCTGCATCAGTCACATTTGCACACATTTTGTCACAATATCAAGGTTTGCATCGTAACCACAACTGCAACCACATTTTAGAATCAAGCCTTAAAACCTAACATTTTACAGCCATAATTGTGGTTTCAGATACCACAATTTAAAGGTTTTTTTTAACGATTTTGTCCCTTACCACAATTGTGGCTGCAATATAATGGTTTTAGTGGTCTGCGCAAACTGAAATTGCATCTGCATCGACCACATATAAACACATTCTGTCCTAATATCAAGGTTTGCATCCTAACGGCAACCGCATTTTAGAACCATCGCATAAAACCTTAACACTTTTCGCCATAATTGCGCTTACAGATACCACAATTTAAAACCATATTCTCAAAAAAGTGAAATAAATTCAATAAAATATACACAAGCAACACTATTCAACTTTAACCTAGAATCTTGAATAAATCTTGAATAATTAACGGCCGCATTTTAGAAGCACGCCTTAAAACATTGACACTTTTCGCCATAATTGCAGTTACAAATACCACAATTTAAAACCATATTCTCAAAATAGTAAAATAAATTCAATAGTTATACAAGAAGCTAACATCATTGAACTTCAACCTAGAATCTTGAACAAAAATATATCTTCTTATTAGGCAAAAAGAAAAAATTATTACTAATTACTACTACATTTTCACACTATAATAGCCATTATCAAACAGTTATTATTACCACTAATCACTCCATTTTTTTCCAGTAAAAATGAGTCAACATATATATATTTGATATTTCTATTTATTTATAGTAATTTTTGTTCGATTTCTTTGACACATTCAGAAAAGTGTAATCTAATATAGAAATAAAGAAAAAGAAAATTAAATTGCGAATTAGGAAAAAGATTGAAAAATTGAATGAAGAATGAAATCGGAAATGAAGAAAGGAAGTAGCGTAATACCTGTCCCAGTTGATTTCGGGAGCAGCCATTGATGAAGCGTGTGTTGAGATTTTGCAGGAAATTGAAGAGTTTATGAATTCAATTTGCGTGTTCAAGAAGAAGAAAAAGAACTATTACTATTAAACCCTTAATTATTATAGGGTAGAGAAAAGAATTAACGAAAAGAGAATATACCCTTTTTGTCTTTTTAAAATAGTTCTTCAATTTGGAAAATAACTTTTTTTGTATGCAACTTATAAAATTGATATATCGAGGATTGATACCACGGTATGAACAAAACACCTTAACGCGAGGGAATATTAAATATTACCCCTTCTTATTTTAACGCGAGGACCAGAAAAGACTATTACCCTTTCTTATTTTGGATCCAATTACTTCCTTTTTTTTTAAAAGTATTTGAGCTCTAGTTTATAGATGATATAGAGTGGACTGAGGAGGTTGGCCGAGTTGATTGAACAAATTGGTTGGTGCTTTGTCGTTTCGAATGTGGAATGGTACCTTCAAGTACTATGACGTAATATGAAAATGAGTGGACATCAAGACATGATGGGATAACAAATGTGTACATTTTGCAAGATTTTGAAGCAGGGGATCTCAGCCGTAGATTTTAGATTGGGCGGTTCTGATTTCAAGCACGGTTTCACAGAGTAAAATGATCTCAACCACCCATTTACAATCGAACGGACCAGATCAGTTACATCAGGATACATCATCCTGATGTAACAGATATCTTATTCCTATATTTATAGTGAATGAATGATTTAGGGAAAATGATGATTCATCATTATGGAAATGACCTTGCGCTCGATCTCATGTCTTTTGTCCATTGCGGCATTAGAAGCAATACAAGGAGGATTTTCCTCAATCCAAACAAAATCAATTGAAACTAAAGCAAACTTAGCTAGACAATGAGCAATAACGTTACAACTCTTCGCACATTAGAAACTAAAAACGAAGAAAACAAACAACTAAGACTCTTACAATCATTAATCACCAAACCAAAGTAAGAATGATCATCGATAGGCAACTTCAAAGCCTTGACCACATCAAAAGAATCACCTTCCAAAACAATGTTTTGAAAACCCATATCATAGGCAAATTGAATTGCCAACCGAAATCCTAGAGCTTCTCATTTCCTTCCTCATTTTACCACATAATAATAGTTTCAAATTTGCAGGTATCTGTTAAGCTACTCGCCCAATGTCTCAAATTGGCAGTTTTTATGAGCAAATACAGATTTTTTTTCCTAGGATCAATGTCTTAAACTGTTTGCCACTACTTTTTTTGTACAATGAATGCAATGAGGTTGGTATCTAGTATCATCTCATGTAAGGGTGCAAATAGACCAGACCGCCCGACAATGATTTACTCATTCATTAGGCAACCATGGATAAGCGTCTGGTGGAGGCATCACACAGTTGTCGCCATTGAAATAGATTCTTCGGGGAAAAGCCCAACCTTTATCAAAAGTAAAACTCTTATCCTTTCGGAAAAGTAGCTCTGGTTGTACATTACCAGTAGGACCGGCTTGCATGAGTAAATCTTTGTAAAATTTAACTCCCCAAATCATTGTTGCATCATCTGTTAAAAGAGACATAATGTTCACACAGTGATTAGGGTGAAAATTTAGAATATCACAGAAATTTACTACTCAAGAAATTTGAAAATCCCTTCATAATCTTAGGGTTTGTATCTACCGATATAAGTACTTGTGAGACTATTTTGTAGAGCTTACGAAAATAGTTTATGTTATCTTTTGTGATATAAATAGCTTATACATAATCACTTGGTGATAATTGTGTGATAAGATTTTATATTATAAGTATTTAACTAAGTTATTTATCCAAACAGGACCTAAGAATGGTTGTCAGGTATACTACTAATAACTACACTTGATTTAAAGCCGTACACTATATTCAATTAAGTAGCAGAAACATAAATGCGTATTTTATGTCAATAATAAGATAGCAAATCTTTGAAAATCTTACACAAACTTACTTATTGATTTGTAGTTGAAACTGGAAAGTTGAGTCAGATTGTAAAAGTTTGGATGTTGAACAACCAAGTTCCAATCTGAGTAATTCGTCCTGTAGTTGAAATTGGTCACAGTGACCTTTACGCGCCAATACTCCTTGTAGTTAAGATTAATGTGCCAGTGAACTCGGATAGGACACATATGACTAGTACATTGAACCAAAGGCGTGGTACTAGTCGTTGGATAGCTGTTTGCAACCGAGGCCAAATGTGGCGCACTTGGACTGTGGAAAAAGGAAATGTGCGGATGTATAATGTTAATTTCGAGTAAATAGACATTTTAGTCCTTGAAATTGTAAGGGTTTGTCAATTTAATCCTTTAAATTTGCGAAATAGCAATTTAGTCCCTATACAATTTCAAGGACTAAAATGCAAAATATCAAATTTGAAGGAGTTAATTGACTGACCCGGTTAGAAGAAAACCATATATCAAGAGTAGTGAAATCTTACTCTATACAGCTTCCTGATTGAGCTGAGTTGCCCTGGCAGCCGCATGAACATGTCGGGCAGGGTTCGATAATATCATTATAGAATGATGAGAGGGCGATGCAGCAAGTTGGAGTTTTCGGAGCTAGAAATTGTGAATACGTGCATATCACATTCCATGTCACTGACAAAACAAAAATCAGAGTAATGTTAAGGTCTAAGTAAATCATAATATCTTGCAGTTGCTGATAGGGAGTACGGAAAAACTGTGCTCAAGGACCAGTTTTAAACTTTATCCTAAAAATGATAAAATTATTACTATATTAGCAGATTTTGGTACTAACAATTCAACAAACCTCAGCTATACAACTAGTTGACAAAATTTGGTTCAAGTAATAGGAGGATAGGAAAGAAATTAGTGTCATAAACACTAATTTGAGCTTATCTACTAGCATGAGCATTTATGAGACTACTTGGAAGAGCTTATGAAAAACCTTATAACATGTTCATAAGTTGTTTTCAGCTTTTTATCATAAACCATCCGGGATATATGGAAACAACTTATAGCTTATATGAAAACAATTTGTCTTTATATTCTTTTATTATAGAAATATTATATACATAAGTACTTATATGATTATTGACTAGTGCTTATGCTATAAGCGAATAATTATGTTGTTTATCCAAACATGACCTAGAAAATTATACTGAAAACTTAGGAAATGAACATAAGAGATGATTAACTTACTAAGTGCTTGAGTCACTCTCCTTTTGTCTGGTGTTATGTATTTAGTAGGCTTCACAACTTTTGCTGGCCCACATGTATAACCTGGTCCAGGTGCTTTCAAGGTGAAATTTTTCGGCAGTTTGACAGTTTTGTTAGTTGTACCAGCTCTACCAACGCTGACTTGAAATGCTGAAACCGCATTTATGGGATCCTGTGCCCATGAGCTGACAACACCACCTTTGCAACAATTTGCAATTTGTTGATTATAAGGCGTCCCAGGAAGTAAATCTATGACCGTTGGATGTTTTTTACAGCAATGTGGGATGGTTCCTTTAAATTTTGAACAATCTCCTTGTTCAGTTGCCTGTCCTCCCAACATGTTCCATATTACCTCGTCCTTTCCCCAATTCCATCCTAATGACCATCCAGGTGCCGATATATGACGATAACGTTGGAAGTTGTTCATTGTAACAACAGCCTGTTAGACAGAGGGAACATTTTAGCTAGAGATCGGTGTCCCAACACGTACTGGACTACACCTTTGGGGAAAATCATATTTCAATATATTTTCAGAGTGAAAACAAGTTCAATAAAGTAATATAATGATGTAGTGAGATGGTAAAATACAATTCGGTGATTTTGTAAAACTTATATGCACTATCAGTATATAGTTCGTTATTAGACTCTATAAATAAACTCGTTTACTCATAAGAGTTTATTCAATTATTTTACAACTTTAAGTGTAAATACACACTTGAAAAAGCTATAATAGTCCCCCCAAAATCAAGGTGTGTATGATATGTTTTTGTCTGATTTGATGATTGAAGGAGAGAAGAGATGGATGTTGATAAAATAGTCAAAAAAAATTCTGTTGAAGGGGTGCGTGCTATTCTGGAAACTCCCTTATTTGGCTCGATTCAGGAAGACAAAGTGTTGTGGCAAGAGAAGCGCAATGGTCTATACTCGGTGAAGACCGGATACCGTATTGCTGTGCGGGAAATCGTACCATTGTATCAACATCATGTGCCTGGTGAGTGGAATAAGCTGTGGAAAGATAATGCACCGCATAAGGCTTGCAATTTGCTATGGCGGATCTGTCATGGCTGTGTTCCAACGCGAGCTAAGTTGGTTCAACTACATGGTTCAACAACAGTTTGGGAGAGCTGATTTTTAGTATCTGCAGCAAGGAAAGTGCAGACACAGCAGGGAGGTTTGCAATTCTGTTATGGCATATTTGGTCCACCCGTAATGACCTGTTTTGGAACGAGGTCCGTGCGTCGTCATCCGACATAGGGAGGCAGGCGTTGAGCAGCTGGCAGTAATGGAAAGAAGTCAGAACTGTGCAGGATTTGAATCACTCTGCAGGGGCAAGTTTGGGTGCGCAACAGCGTTGGGAAAGGCCGAGCTTCGGATGGCTGAAATGCAACGTTGATACGGCATTTCATAGAGCTGATGGTACAGTTGCTACTGTATGTTGTGTTCACGACACTGAGAGCGCGTTTGTGCTAGCCCAAACGACGTGGAAACATGCTCAGTTGACGGTTCTTGAGGATGAAGCATTGGCGTTCATGGAAGGAATTCGGTTGGTTCGCTATGCATCAAGGGTGGAGAAAGATGATTTTTTGAGACGGATTCCCATACTCTAGTGGACTGTATTTCTTCCCACAGATTTGGAGCTTCTGAGTTTTATGTCATAGTTTCTAATATTATTTCTATGTTAGCTTGACATTCCGATTTTCAGGTAAAGTTTGTTAGGTGACAACAGACAAGTGAACATGGTCGCTCATACGCTTGCTAGGGTGGCCTGTTCTTGGTCTAGTCACCATGTTTTTAAGATTTGTCCTCCTAGTATTGAACCTCTTTTAATCAACGATACCAGTTAAGTTGGTTTCAGCAAAAAAAAAAAGTGAGTTAAAATTCAAACCCTACCACTTTCCTAATTCTGTTTTCAAAAATATGTTCCATTAAATAGTAAAATGTTTCTAACATTAATATTAATAGGTGATAAAGTAAATCAATGTACTCACAACATAACCATCAGGTGTCCAGCTTATGATATCCCATTTGATTGTGATATTTCCATTCGGGTCAAGTGGATCATAAGCTTCTGAAAGAAAGAACATAGACAAATTGTAGTGATTAAGTTTAAATTAACATGAAGGAAATAAAGTAATCAATGAACCTTTAAACCTTCTCTATAAAAGACTGCAAATTAAACAACAAAGCAATGAGCAATGGAAAGTACAATATAAATCGCGTGCGACACAAAGTTTCTGGACATTTTACGATAAAGAACAAAGAAAATAAGCAAACAAATATTTTGTTCAAGTCAATGACCAGTTTATGAAATTAAACCACCTTTTATGTCACATTTCAGCGCGATTCTCTATGACATCAAAGATTGTGACGTAATTGCACATGTTAATGCAACTATTACCGCAATTGTTATTTAAAACTTTGACCTTAGGGTTGTGGAGACATGTGGGGCATCCCTAACAATTTGCCACATAGACTTTTTTCACTTTTGTTAACAAATACTCGAATAAATACACAACGAAAGACGGAATGTAGTGAACTGGGTCGAACTCATGACTCACACAAAATGTCGTCACAACCAAATCTCTAGGTTGCATGAAATCGCAATCACAATTAACCCTTTTCCACCACATTTTGAACAACATGAAAGAACAAAACTTTTCATCAATCTCATAACAAACACTAAGTTCACATTCACGCCATTAAAATAAAACACAGAGACATGTAGGCTACAAAAAAAATATATAATTGGTACCAAAAGAGATTAAAACAGGACACCCCATGAATAAAAAAACACAGAAGGAATAAAAAGTTAAAAACTTGATTGGAAAAAAAGAAATCAGCATTACATAAATATAAGAAGAAGAAAAATAAGAACCTGTTGAAGTGTAAAACAACGTAAATAAGAGGAACAAAAGCATGCATGGACAATGTTTAAGGAAAGGGATGAACAACATTGTTTTGTTTTTGTTTTTATCGGAGTTGTGACAGTATCTCTCTCACACAAACAGGATGAGAATTGTTGTCTGCTCAAAACACCGGAAGTCAAAGAGAAACAAACAATAAATAAATATTTTATTTTACGTATACAAGCAAGTTTAATAAATAAAGGTGTTAATAGATGTTTACCCCTTCTTTCAAAAAAAAAAATGTTTATCCTCTACCATTTGAGCAAGATTTGATTTAGTCCAGTAAAAATAATGTTGGAGATCCCTTGCCATTGGAATTTGGAGGTGACTTACTTGGGTAGGCTAGAGTACAAGAATTTCACCAAAGTTCATAGTTTTTCTGTCTCTTGTGTGTAGAGAAAGAATTTTATTTGCTAACTTGGTTGTGTTAGTTCACTCTTTCTTCCTGTACTTGATTTTTTTTCATCCGCAGATGAAATGACAAACATCAATAATAATCACAGATACAATTATGAGGTCTCGGATTCAAACATCTGTGAAAGTGTCTAATCTAATAATATTGTCGTTATTGGTTGAACTAAGTCTTACAAACCGAAATCATTTTTTGAATTGGACTGTGCAGCTAGTAAATACTAAATTTTATTAAAAAAAAATTATTTTAGAAATGTGTCAATTAACAAAATTACTGAAAAAATAGTTTTTCCTTTTTTGTTCAAAAAAAAAGTGAATACTCTAGTAATATGGAGTCTAGTTGAATACACTTATTCATCATCTAATTATAAAATATCATGTTTCTTTCAGAGAAATTATTAAGTATCGTGTTGTTTTCTGTAATTAACTATTTTATATAAATAGAAAAATTATATTTATTTTTGTTACAATGCTAATCAAAACAAGAAAAAAAAAAGAGAACAAATGAACAAACTATACATTTTGGAGAAAAAAGTTTCAGTTGCGTCAATCTTTAGAAGACTTCGAAGGCCTTCAGAGGTGAAGTGTAGAAGGAAAAATCAATATATGAGGGAGCTCCAAGCTTAGTCAAAAAGCCCGCACATTGATTCTGTTCTCTTAAAGTATGATAGATATAATATTAAATTGATCAATGAGCTCCGTGATGACTTGGATCAACACTGCATCACTATGAAACTTCGTTGGAGGGCCTTTGATGAGATTAATACAATGTAGAGAGTCAGAGTAACAAACAAGGTCAGCTACTGCCATTTCTTTCGCCTGCAAAAGTCCATGGTAAATTGCCAAGAGCTCTGCTCGGAGAATATCAGCTGAATTTTGGATGAAACCAGGGGATCCAGACAAATAGAAACCGACATGATTACGCAAGAGGCCACCAAAACCAACCCTAGCAGGTGAGCCAAGACAACTACCATTAAGATTAAGGATTACATTAGAATGATTGTTGTGATTCCATTTGATAAATATGGCATCTTCCGTGCTACTGGAGTTGATGGTGAGACAGTTGTTGAAGGTTGCTACCATGCTTTGAATATTAAACAAGATGGTAAAGAAACTAGTTATCTTGGCTTAAACACATCATGTTACACTGACACCAATCCCACCAAATGATGGCAGCAAAGGTGAAGGAATGAGTACCTATAAGGCTAGCTTTGAGCCAATAATTAAAAAGTCTAATTTATTTTATTTCTTTCAAAATAAATCGAAAAAGAATAAATAATAAAGTGTCATTTCATAATACCGATTATATGTATCTTTTTTTTTTTTACAACATCCGATTATATGTATCTTAACCTTCAAACTATTGTTAAAAAACCTGGCCGCATCAATGTTCAAACAAGGTTGGAAAAAGGTAGAGACTATATGAGAAGGTTGCATTATTTTCATTATTTTTAATCACACATTTATGCATTGCTTGAGAGACTTAGTAATAATTACAAAATTAAACAATTTATTTTTACAAAACACAGTTGATAAATCTGGAACTACACATTCATCATGACAGAAATTCAAATAATTAAGATTATCTTTCACTCAAACATACAAAGTAGGAGTGTAAAAATATAATATATATCACTTATGTGCAAATGGACATCATTCCTTATCATATAAGTAATGCATAATTGTGTGATTAAAAGTAATGAAAGTGACATTCTTCCACGCCACAAAACACACCCTTCCTTCCTCAACAACCTCCCTAAATAATCTCTACCTCATTCCAACCTTCTTTGAACTTTGAAGGGCCAAGTTATTTTTAACAATAGTTTGAAGGTTTTTTTTGACAATAACAATAGTTTGAAGGTTAAGATACATGTAATGAGTATTATAAAAAGTCACTTTTTTATTATTATTTTTCTATTTATTTTGAAAAAAATAATAATTTTTTAACAAATAAAGTATATTTAGTTGGTTCCAACCTTAAACCAGATGTTCCTTTCATTCGTTTATTTGGAATAAAAATCATTTCATATTTTGATTTTTTGGAACAAAGAACTTTGAAAGGAAAAAGTATTTTTTTTTTCAGAAATTATATTAGTTGGAATTTTTTTTAATAGTAAATGAAATAATTGTCTTTTAATAATATTTTGTCCATAGACGAAATGACGAATATCATCTAAAACTGTCAATGAATGTTGACTCAGTTGGTAAGAAGTTGATTCATCTACAAAGTTATGAGTTCAACTTCCGTTGTCAATATGATGATCTCTTTGATAAGTGATTTGTAAGAACTTTTGTTAAAGCTCACTGAACCTTAAGATCCTTCGACCCTGATGAGTTTCGAAGTTTAACTTATCTAAACTTTCGTGTAAAAAAGAAAACACCATCTAAAACTTAGACTCATACCTATAAAGTTTCAAATTTGAATTCGGACAAAAATATGCATTCAATAATATCGATATAGTTACATGATAAGCAGGTCCACCGTTTTCATATGTGACCAAAAAATATTTCCAACTCCCATATTATGAATCAAAACTATGAACTTTGATGAAATTTCTAGACTATAGCCTACCTTAGTAAGTCCCTTCCAATGGGTGTACTTTGCACACCACATTCACATACCACTTTCAAGGTTCAAACTCACATTGCCAACTGTACACAACAAAAACACTCTTGACTCAGCTTCCCCGCGTATCTCTCTCTCTAAAACTTTCTCTCTCCTATTTCCATTATTAGTTAATTTATTTATTTATTATTATAATTTATTTATTTACTTATTTATTTGTTTATTTTTCTTTCTCTTCAAAGTGTTTTGATTAGACAACAATTCTGATTCTGTTTCAGAAAGAGAGAGACACTGTCACACAACTCCGACAACAACATAAACATAAACAAAAACAAAAACAATGTTGTTCTTCCACTTCCTTAAACATTGTCCATGCATGTTTCTCTTCCTGATATTTACACTGTTTTACACTTCAACAGGTTCTTATTTTTTTTCATCACCTTCTTCTTATATTTATGTAATGCAGGTTTTTTTATCTATAATTATTTTCATTAAAGTTTTGATCTTTTTATTTCTTACGTAATTTTGATTCATGGGTTTGTTTTGTTTTAATTTTTTTTGTAAGAAAATTGTTTTTTTTTTGTTTGTGGCCTTTCATTTCTGTGTTTTATGTTGATGGTTGAATGTGAACATTACTGTTTGTTATGAGATTGATGTGAAGTTTTGATCTTTCATGTTGTTGAAAATGTGGTGGAAAAGTTTTTTTTTTTAAAGGGTCAGTTGTGATTGTTAGGGTTGCCCCACATGTTTTTTGATGTCTCCATGATTTTAAGGTCAGGGTTTTAAATAGCGGTCGCGTCACAATTTTTGATATTGCTGAGAATTGTGAAATGTGACCTCAATTGAGGTCGAGTTGCAGGTTCTGCAAGATAATAAATTGTGGGTGCATGTTTGGATTGACGGTGAAATTGGCAAAATCACGGTGAATCACCTTGATTTTGGCAAAAGCTACACTGCTGAGCTTCCACTGTGATTTTGCAGAACTCACCGTTAATCCAAACGTACCCTTTTGGTTGAACCTTTATTTTAAACCCTGTCTCGTAACGTCACCAAGATTGGAGGGCTGTATCAGTAGTGTTTACTGGCGATTCTATGTTAATATTAAGGATCACGAACGTGACTGAACTACGACCTTGATTGCGATTTAAAACCTTGGCGGTGGTTGTTATGCAAATTTTGATATTTTTCCTTTTATTAGATTGTGATAGCTTCTGGTGTTATTCAATGTTTTTAGGAGTAAACATGGTGTTCAGCTTACTGTGTTTAATTTTTTAAATTATTCTTGCTTGTTTACAATTTATTTGTAGTGAAATTGAATATTCTGATTATTTCGCTTAATTACAATTTGTGGTTGTTCTTTCTTTCAGAAGCTTATGATCCACTTGACCCAAATGGGAATATCACAATAAAATGGGATATCATAAGCTGGACAGCTGATGGTTATGTCGTGAGTACATTCTTTTAGTACATCATACCCATTAATATTAGAAACAGTTCATCGATTTTCAATTTAACGGAACACATTTTTCATGATGATGCTGACTTGAGCTAATTATTTTTATCTTACTTATTGTGATGTCTAACCAACGATTGATTGGACAGGCCACCGTTACGATGAACAACTTCCAACAGTATCGTCATATATCGTCACCTGGATGGTCATTAGGATGGACATGGGCAAAGAAAGAGGTAATATGGAACATGGTAGGAAGTCAGACAACTGAACAAGGAGATTGTTCAAAATTTAAAGGAAACATCCCGCATTGCTGTAAAAAAGATCCAACTGTCGTAGATTTACTTCCCGGAACACCTTACAATCAACAAACTGCAAATTGTTGCAAAGGTGGAGTACTCAGCTCATGGGCACAGGATCCAACAAATGCAGTTGCGTCATTTCAGGTTATCGTTGGTAGAGCTGGCACAACCAATAAAACTGTCAAACTGCCGCAAAATTTCACCCTTAAAGCACCTGGACCAGGTTATACATGTGGACAAGCAAAAACTGGAACACCTACTAAATTTACAACACCAGACAAAAGGAGAGTGACTCAAGCACTTAGTAAGTTAATCATCTTTTATCTTCATTTCCTAAGTTTTCAGTATAGTTATCTAGGTCATGTTTTGATAAACAACTTATTTAATCACTTATAGCATAAGCGCTAGTCATATAAGTGCTTGTGTATTAAGTATTTTGATAATAAGAGGTAACATAAAGTCAAATTGTTTTCATATAAGCTATTTGCTGTTATCATATATCCATGAGAGCTTATGAAAGAAAGCTTAAAACAACTTATGAACATATCATAAGCTCTTCCAGTAGTCTCATAAGTGCTCATGCCAGCAGATAAGCTGAAATAAGTGCTTTTGACACTGAGTATTTTCCTTTCGTCCTATTACTTCAACCAAATCTGTCAATTAGCTGTGGCTAATGTTTGTTAAATAGTGAATACCAAAGTCTAATACTATACTATAGTAATAATTTTATCAGTTTTATGATTAAGTTTAAAACTGGTCCTTGAGTATAGTTTTTTTTACTTCCTTTCAGCAAGATATTATTTACTTAGAATTTAACATAACTCTGATTGTTTGCAGTGACATGGAATGTGACATGCACATATTCACAATTTTTAGCTCAACAAACTCCAACTTGTTGTGTTGCCCTCTCGTCATTCTATAATGATACTATTGTGCCCTGCCCAACATGTTCATGCGGCTGCCAAGGCAACTCACCTCAATCAGGAAACTGTATAGAGTAAGATGTCACTACTCTTGATATATAATTTCCTTCTAAACGAGTTGGTCAATTTAGTCCCTCAAATTTGATATTTTGCATTTTAGTCCTTGAAATTGTAAGGGGATGAAATTGCTAATTTGCAAATGAGGGATTAAATTGACAGACCCTTACAATTTCAAGGTCTAAAATGTCTGTTTACTCGTAATTAATATATACTCACATTTCCTTTTTCTGTGTGGTTACAGTCCAAGTGCGTCGCATTTGGCATCGGTTGTTAACGGCTTTCCGAAGAATAGTATTACGCCTTTGGTTCAATGTACTAGTCATATGTGTCCTATCCGAGTTCATTGGCACATTAAGCTTAACTACAAGGAGTATTGGCGCGTAAAGGTCACTGTTACTAATTTCAATTACAGGATGAATTACTCAGATTGGAACTTGGTTGTTCAACATCCGAACTTTGACAATCTGACTCAACTTTTCAGTTTCAACTCCAAACCAATAACTCCTTACGGGTCGATAAGTAAGTTTGTGTAAGATTCAAGGATTTCTATCTTATTATCGGCATAAAATATGTATCATTGTTTCTTTTACTCAAGTGAATATAGTTTATGGTTTAAGATCAAATATAGTTATTAGTATTATACTAGGCAACCATTCTTAGGTCCTGTTTGGATAAACAGCTTAGTTAAACACTTTAAGTATAAACACTTACTACACAATTATTACATAAGTGATTATGCATAGCTATTTATATAACAAAAGATAAAATAAAGTAAAATTGTTTTTATATATGTTATAAGCTATCCTGGACAGCTAATGAAGATAAGTTGAAAACAACATATAGATAGGTCATAGAATATATTCATAAGCTGTGTCGAACAGACTCAGAAGTACTCATATCAGTAGACCAGCTCAAATAAGCCAATTCAATCGGGCCCTAAGATTATGAAGGGCTTTTCAAATTTCTTGCGTAGTAAATTTCTCTGTGATATTCTAAATTTTCATCCTAATCACCGTGTGAACATTATGTTTCTTTTAACAGATGATACAGCAATGCTTTGGGGAGTTAAATTCTACAATGATTTACTTATGCAAGCTGGTCCTATTGGTAATGTACAATCAGAGCTACTTTTCCGAAAGGATTCAAATTTTACTTTCGATAAAGGTTGGGCTTTTCCCCGGAGAATCTATTTCAACGGCGACAACTGTGTGATGCCACCACCTGATGCGTATCCATGGTTACCTAATGCCGGTTCCAAACAAAAGGTTTCTTTCCTTGCTTTGGTGATGGCTTCGCTGGTAGCCTTGGTACTTCATGCACATTCTTAATGTTTGGATCCGTGGTACGCGCAACTCTGCTATCTAAAATTTGCGTTCTTACAAGTTTTGACTCGATTTTGGGATACCGATTTGGAATTCAAACCAAACCAAAGTATGGCATCCATGGACAATTCAAGAATAGCACATTATCCCTATGATTTGTTTCTTAGTTTCGGCATATCGGTTGAATTTGCTACTTCATTACTAGTTATGTTTCCTATGTAATGATGTATTTATTGGTTTTACATTCTTATTGTATTTTGTGCTGTAATTAGAAGAAACACAAACAGAATATCATCCCCAGTGTTAAACATGATTTATGATAGGATATGGCGTTATGCGTTGTTTGATCCATGTAACTACTAACCCTATTTAGTGTGAAAATATTATGTTTTTTGTTGTTTGTATTGTCCAAAGCAACAGGCTAAAAGAGATTAATTATCAATTATAGCATTGCAATAACAGCATCTTGATTTAATGTTTCAGTCAAAGACCTTGGAGAGCTTATGGATATAAGTTGTAAACGGTTTATAGTTATGTGACTTATGTCACAAGTTGCTTCTATAAGTTCTTTCAAACAATCTCACAAATATTTATGTCAGTAGATAAAGATCAAAGAAGACAATCTTAATCTCAACAGACTCAAAATTATTGTTGGGATTTACCCTTAGCATCCATTTAGTGCTTGTGTATCAAAAAACACAGCCATGAGTTTGGCTAAGTGTTTTCAAAGAATGATTCGCGTATTCATATCTATCGTCAAATTATCTCTATGTAGATATACATAGCTTCAAAATGTTCAGAAAACTATTCTGACACAATACTAACATTTGCCTTTTTTTTTTAAATATCTGACACTTTATGCATCAATTCACCAAACTGCTAGCAGTAAAAATAATGAGAAGATGAGTGCCTTAAAGGTAACTAGTCTTGCAGGGGCAGAATTAGGGAGAAAAGGGTAGGTATCAGGTGGAGGAAGCATGCATTCATCACCATTAAAGTAAACCTTATGAGGAAATGCCCATCCTTGCTTGAATGTGAAGGTATCTTTGTTTTTCTGAAGTAATACTTCTGATTGAATATTTCCCTTTGGTCCAGCTTCCATTAGTAGATCATTGAAGTATTTCATTCCATAGAACATGCCAGTGTCATCTGCATGCATAATAATGACAGCATGCTTAAATGGTCATTCTTAAAAGAAGTAAATAGTAATTTTGGTCGTTAAAAGTGTGAGACGATGTCATAATAGGCCCTTGAATGTATTAAAATTATAAAAAGATACCTAAATGTGTCTTTTGTTAGTCAGTTTGGTCCACAAAATTACTAACAAAAGAAACATCTAAGGTCGTGTTTGTAATTTCGATATATTTTGGAACTACACTGACAGCGCCTCACACATTGAATGACCGAAATGATTGTTTGGTTTTCTTAAAGTTATCGAGTGATAATAAACTTGATATCTATATGCTGACACTCACTTATGGATTCATATGGAAGAAGTGGCTTGTAATTGAAGCTGAAAACTTGTGTGACATTGTTAAGATTTGGATGTTGAATTGCAAGACTCCAGAGAGAGTAATTCATCCTGTAATTGAAATTCGTTACCGCGATTTTCACTCGCCAATAGTCCTTATAGTTAGTCTTCACATGCCAGTGAACCCTAATTGGGCACATATGATGAGTGCATTGCATCAATGGTTCATTGTCTTTCTTTGGAGTATGAACCCCTACCATGCTCAGAATCTTAGAGTCACTCCTGCATAACAAATCAACAGTGATAAACTAATTCGAAATTCTTTTGTTTGAACGTTTAGGATCATAAATTGTTTTGGAATAGAAGACTTACTTTACACAGTTCTTCTTGTTTTGGCAGCCACATGCACAATGGGGACAAGGTGTAATAGTTTCATTGTAGAAGGATGATAAAGATACACAGCAACTTGGATTCTTTCTTGCTAGAAATTGTGAGTATGTGCAGGTAACATTCCATGTCACTGCATAATAATAAAATAGTAACTAAAGGAGACTCTTAGAATTGTTTATGTTGACACAATGTTGTTACATAGCGGCAATATAGCGTTATAGGGTAGTAGAATTTGAAAAAATCGCTATTGTTTCGCGATACGCTGTTTAGTAGAAAACAGTGTTGTCAATAGAAAAACTAGGGTAGCCTCGCAGTTTTCATAGCAGATTCATCTATGATACAACACTATAGCATCTTTATCGGTGTTATTTGACAACACCAGTACAAAATGATATCAAATAGCGGCTATAACGGCACTGCAGTACCTTTTGTTGCTTGGAGGAATTTGAACAGATCGTTATTTTCTGTGATTTGGATTGACAACACTATGTGAAAAACGGTGAAGAAATTGAGATTGTCTAGTTAGAGAAACTTACTCAATGCTTGTGTCTTGCGGCGTCTATCAGGTGTAAGGAAATTGGTGGAAGGAACAACCTTTGCAGGGCCACAAGTATATCCAGGTCCAGGAGCCAAAAGAGTGAAATTCTTCGGAAGTTTAACCGTTCTGTTTGAGGTACCTGCTTGTCCAACACTAACTTGAAAAGCTGATATAGCTTCTGAAGGATCTTGTCCCCATGCTGCAACGACTCCGCCTTTACAACAGTTTGAGAACTGTTGGTTGTAAGGTACACCAGGGAGAAGGTCTACAACTGTAGGGATTTTCTTGCAGCAATGAGGTATATTGCCTTTGAACCTTGAACAATCTCCTTGCTCTGTGGTTTGAGCTCCTGTCACTGACCATATAACTTCTCTCTTAGCCCATGTCCATCCTAAGGTCCATCCCGGATTCATTATGTGTCGAAACATTTGGAAATTGTGGATCGTTACAGTCGCCTAATAAAAAAAAAGCATAATCACAAAGAGGAGATAGAGTTAGTGCCTCTTTGAATTGACTTATTTTATCTTTTGTTATAGAAATAACTTACACATAAGCACGTATGTGATAATCGCTTTATCAAATTGTTTATCCAAACATGACCTTAGTAGGGATAAACTTTTCAATAATTATAGCATAGATCGCTTTATCAAATTGTTTATCCAAACATGACCTTAGTAGGGATAAACTTTTCAATAATTATAGGATAGAAAACGTTGAAATGAGTCTTCTATTTTCAATTTTTTCAATAAACTTTTCAATAATTATAGACCATGCAACGTTTGAGTCATCTTTTTTCGAGTTTTTCAAGAAATCGTTCTCGTGCAACCGTAGAGATTAATTTAGTCAGGAAGGACCGCAAGGGCGACAAAACTATAAAATGATAGTTACAAGTCTTTTGAATAATGGCTTATCATATTAACTCTATTGACTTTGTAAGGAATTTTTTTCTTAAGTGAAGAACCAAACAATTCTCTAACTATATATATTGGAATTTTGATTTGCTTAGAAAATATAAAACAAGTAGCAATGAAGTTTGTACTTACCACATAACCATCTGGTGTCCAAGACATAATATCCCATTTGATTGTTATATTTCCATTTGGATCCAAAGGATCATAAGCAACTATGATTAAAAAACACAAAAATAGTTAAATATGTATATACAAGTGAAAAAAACTAATTAAATAAATAATTAAACTTTAGATATGTCACCTGCATAAGAGACTAACACGAGAACACAAAGAACTGAAATAACAAGCTTCATTGATGAATAATGTGTTTGATACTATCAATATTAAGCTAAATGAAAAAATATATATTGAGATTTGGAGTAATAATTTAGTGGAAAAATGCTATGAACATTGAATGTATAGTATTGTAGAGAGAAAAATAGAGCTTCTAGGGAATTCTCTTGTGGTTCTAGTAATGTCTTACTCACCAAATGGTTGTTAGAAACCTACACATTTTTATTGATATATATCACTATCTTATACTTAAGATTTCAGTTAAAGTTTCCACATCTTAAAGCAACCGCTACAGACTAGAACAGAAGGGATGTGTAAAAGTGAACATAACACTTCAACTGTTGTGTTTGAATGACATGAAAAGTTCTTTGATCAAGGAAACTTAACAAAGTTCAAAAATATATAAAATAGAAATCAAGGTTTCAAAAAAACAAATTTTGTTTTTAGTTTTAAAAATATCATTTTAGTTTTATGCAAATAAATTTAAAATAGAAAACAAAGTCAAAATAATGTGTCATTTTTCGTAATTGTAATTGAAAATAGAAAATAAGAATAAAAAAACACATTCTTATTCTAGCGTCAGACTTTTGTTGTTGTCATTAACCTTACCACGAAACTCACATTAAATGTGAAGAAAAGTGATACTGTGGTTTCGATTATGCATCTATGGTTAAATTATATTTACCTCTTTATTGAATTCTGAATTATTTGAATCCATTTTCCTTAAGAATTAAAGGTATTAAAATAAATAATAAAAAAAAATCTAGTTATTTTTCTTTCATATCTTTTTCTCTTTCTTGTTGGCTGACACAATTTTTATATTTTTTTACAATTATATGAATTGATATTAATTAAATAATTTGAGATAGATATTAATCATATGAAGGGATCAAATCAAATAACTACTATGAAAAAATATAGAACTTATACATCTCAAAAAGTGACTAATATCCAAATGTGGAATTATTATCCTCATGTGACAACAACTTGGTCTATTATGTACAATATTTAGTGTTTTCTTGAAACTTACCAAACAAATTTAGGAACGTAAACTTTATGGTCTTGCTTGCTTTTGCCAATGGTGAGTCATTGAAAAAGAGTTTGAAACAAGCAAGCAACGTAGGGACCGTTAGGGAGTTCGTATCAAATGAAAAAATGACAATCTAACAGCTTCAAAATTGAATGCTTCCCTAGGAAATTTTCTCAAGTACTTAATATAACTTGCAGTCATTTGCCAGTTGTTTTATAATCTATGTAGCTTTAGGTACCAACATGTAACTAGTTTGGTTCAAGTGGTAAGGGACGTAACACTTTGAGAGGTAGAATATACTTTGTGTGCCTAATAATTTCTTTTTTGTGATAGGTTAGTCGGCAATTAATAGTATTCGTATCTATAACATAATAACATTGTTATAAAAAAAAAAAACTACCCTCGACTTTTTGTATATTGAAAATTTAATATGTAAGAGTACAATAAATGATTTTTTTTTCTAATAATGTAATTATGCAAATCTTGCATTTATTTATAGTGGTTTTTTTACCTTTATAGTTTGGTCCGAGCGGTAAGAGATTTTAGTAGCTTAAGTAAGTGACGAGAGAGTTCACTTTGTGTGACCAACAAATAAAATAGTTCAATGTGAAAAAAGTTAAAATGGCAGTATAAAAAATAATACAAAGAAGTTGATGTTTTTAAAGTCTATTATATTTTTCATTTTCATTTAATATCTATCAAGTAACTTAATGGTTGGAGTTCACACATATTAAATGTGGAGAAGTGAGATGTTTGAGATTCGAACCCTGACCATGTATATATTATGTAATGTCCCTACCAACTGAGCTAAGTTCACGGGAACTGTAGTTATGTTTTAATTGACAGTTTTTTTTGTGGTGGCCGGGGTTTGAAACCCAGACTTTACATATATTATGCATTGTCCCTACCAACTGAGCTAAGCTCACAAGGACTTTTAATTTGTAGTTTATGACCAATTGAAAATCACCTTGAGCTACATTATTTGCTCTAAATTTGACTTATAACTTAAGATATGCTATCCAAGCTTCATATTTTACTTCATTATTCAAATACTTGATTGATAATTTGCACATGAATTTGGTTGGATATTCTTGTGGAGATTTTATCAACATCTCAATTCCACTATCTTTACGATGGTATAAGCCATCAAAATATAGTTTCGTAGGATTCAACCATATAAAACCTTGTTCAAAATTGTCATTTCTATCAATGGAATAATTAGCTAAGAAATCGGCGATTATTTGGCCTTTCATTGCTTTCAATTGAAAATAAGTCAATGAAAATTTGCTGTGCCATTTGCCTACACTACCATGTAAAATAAGTTTTTGATAGTATGTGTTTTACTATACATCATAATGAGAAGTTACGATCACCTCAAAAGGTTTTACGTAATTTTGAATCAAATTTCCAATTTCCAATTGTTTCCTTTGAGGCTGACACATAATTTCATGTTTTCCTTTTATAGGAGGCATCATTTCTTTTTTGAACACTTTCGGGAGAATCGAATATGACATCTTAAGATAAGCACATTCTAAGGCCCCAAGTCAACATCATCAAACCACCTCGTATGAGTTTATAGAAAGCATCATTATATAATAATTAACTATATATCTTTTAATTTCCTCAAATGTATTTTGATGCTCAGAACTCCAACCCCATCATTAGACATGTGTTGTACAAAATTAAGATGGCCCGTTATCCAACTTTCAATTCATGTTATTAACGTTCTCTCCCAATCTCACTATCTCAATTGATAATTTTCTTATTTCACCATTGATAAGAAAACTTTGTAACATACCTAAATAATATCATTAGAATAAATTATTGCATGAAAGTAAAAGTAATGTTAATTAAATTGGATTTTGTAACAAAAATAAAATCAATGTTTTGTAACAAAAATAAAATCAAGAGGATGACACTCATCTATTTTTTCATTGCAACTTTTTCCATCAAATTTGATTGGTTGTATAAGATTGGTCAGGCTTTGTCTTGGTTACTACGCTTAACATTTCAGATCATTTATAGCTTAGTTTAATTCCTTTGGTGGTTTTTCTAAACGAAAGAAAGACATTATTCGTTTAATTTGGTTTTCTTCAGCTTGGGTCTTATGGAAATAAAGAAATGTCAAAATCGTCAAGAACTCAAATAATTCTATTCGCCACCTGCTTGACAACATTAAGGCTCAATCTTTTGGTTGGTGGAAAGCGAAGCACAAAATTTTTGTTTTTAACTATCATTTGTGGTAGGTCAATCCTTTAAATTTCTTGTAACGATTCTTTTATTTTAATTCAGGTGTTCCTTACCTATTTCTGATGTAACTTAAAGTTTCTCTTTCTTTTCTTTAGCACACCTTATGCGGGAAAAACAAAGAGACTTGTTTGACAAAATTTCATTTTTTCTTCTTAAAAAAAACACAAACAAAAAAAAATCTAATTGTGTCTTTATTGTCAAATCAAACAAGGATTTCATGTTTTTAAAATTAGATAATAAATATTAAAAAAAAAATTGATAAAGAGGAGCCTCATAATTCTTTTCACAATAGTGTTATATTTTTTAAAAAAAGGGAATAATAAATTATTAATAATAACGGTAACATTAAAAACTATTTTACAAGTGTCAAGTGATATTTGAACTCCCTCTATTGAGATTATATAATCAAACTCTTACCATAACCGACATTTATATGAACAAAAGGAAATGTACATGGTTCGTTTAATTTATTAAACCTTTTCAAATTGGTCTTCAACTTTTCTAAAATTTAAAATTGATACATTTTTTTAATTCCCACTTTGTTTCATATTTCTTTATAATTTAATCTCAATTTTTTTTAGTAACTTAATCCCAATTTTTTTTAAATAGTCTATTTATTAAAAAGCTTTAATTTTAATATTATTTATTTTATTCAATTAATTTATCCATACAAAAAAAATTATTCACTCTAGCCCAACAAAATTCTTTATAAATAAGGATAATTCAATTGTATAAATTTTAATTTTCCTATAATTTTCTATTACTCTAAACCAACACACACTTTTTCTTCAACGAACATCCGGTGGGGGTGATTCGGTGGTGATGTAGGTGGTGACGGACGTGCGGTGTGGAGGGGTGATGTGTGTTACTGGTCTGTGTGGTCCGTTTTCAGCGGCTACATGTGTGGCGATATCTCTGTCATCCACGATTAATCCTCCTTCAACGAACTTCCGGATCGTTTGTCGTCGTAAGGATTGTGGTGGTTGTGGTTGTTGGGGCTGGTGGTCGTGTAGATTCAGATTTTACTTGATTTGGTGTTTCAGTTGAGGTGGAGGTGGTAGCTTTGAGTGGGGGTTCAATTGTGATTTTTTGGACTCGAATTTGGTATCAGAACGGTTGGCAAACGAGAGCTACATTTGGGGGGTGGTTGGTGTTTTTTAGGTGAGGAGGCAGGTGTTTGTTTGGAGG
>Ga0315914_1002209_pt1 | contig 29796 bp, 22 predicted proteins | sample MpolenodulesMG_FD_203920 | JGI IMG/M metagenome (GOLD analysis project Ga0315914, IMG submission 203920) | Medicago polymorpha root nodule microbial communities from Los Angeles, California, United States - elongated nodules | ecosystem: Host-associated > Plants > Roots > Nodule | place: USA...
CTTCAAATTCTTTGCACAATATATTTTGTTATGAGATCTACATATTTTTGGCATGAATACTTGCACCATATATTTTGTATGAGATCTTCATATTTTTGGCACGAATAAGCTTCAATTCCCTTTCATTTGCTCCAAGACTAAATCTTTTGAATATTTGTTCCTGAAATATAATAACTTGCAATTAAAGTAAAATAGTTCTAGAAGGAAATAAAAACATATTAAATCTAATTAAAATAAACTTAAATATTAAATAAAAAACATTAATTTAAAGACTAATTATGGACTCATCAATACATGATTATAAGTTGTGGTTGTTGTTGATTGTTGTTGATAATCTCATATCATGGGTTGGTTATGGATTATGATTGAAGTTGTTGTAATTGAATTGATTGGTTGAGAAGAATTGAATTTTGGTTGTTGTTGAAAACTTGTGTTTCGAGAAAATAGCTTTTAAACAATTTCATAACTTATTCAAATGTCGTGAAAAGAGTGTATTCGATGTGTTAGATTCACGGGTTGTGCCTTGGATCATTTGTGATGAATGCGGGACTTAACCCTTCGATTTTTGAGCGAAAATGGCGAAGACCCGAGGCCGAAACACGCTAAAACGCGCGTTTACGGAGCGCTGTGCCTGAGCAAGGGCGCTAGGCGCCCATAGTTAGAGAGCTAGCGCTAGGCGCTGCACCTCTAGCGCCAGGTGCCCAGGACAGGACAACGGGAACGTTGTTCCGTGTCCGGGTGCTTGGGGGTAGTCGCGTAGGGGTCCTATGAGATCGTTTTGAAGTGTTCTTTTGCTGTTTTCACTTACTTTTCTATTGGAACATAATTGGCGTTGTTGAAACTTAGATTTCCCAAATGGTTTGAAACTTGTAATTGTGTCGTTTCGGTTTTTCAGATTTTGTCGGAAAATGAACTTTTGTGAACTAAAAGGATTACAAGCTTGGTCTACAGCTCATATAGACTTAGACAAGGCATATAAGGATGATCTAATGTCTTAATCATGCCAAACTTGATTTTCGGGTGGGATTGTGGAATATGTGAACTTGGGATTTTCTCATACGAACTTAGGCTAATCTTTGAACTAATTCTTGATAGTTCGTAAGTGGCCTATGCTCATACTTATATGATTAATTAAGATCGAGTTACTTTGCTTTGAAAAGTATCAATGTTGGCCGTTTTGCTCCTTGATACAGACTTTGTTGAAAATGGATCTTTAAAGCCGATTACCTTATAAATCTTTCGTGAATAACTTTATATGACTAAATGAAGATATGTAGATGATTGTTAGGTGTTGAATATGATGTTTATCATAAGGTGTTGTATTTTCTCCTTTACTTGGATTGTGAGAAAGTGTATGGAGTTGTTGAGCTATATTATATAGTTAATGTTGATTAATGTATATATGACAATTATATGTTGATTGATTGTGATATTGTTGGTGAATACATATATGTTTATTGATTGTGATGTTGTCGGTGAATGTATATATGTTAAGAGATGGTGACTTTGTTGGTGATTGAATATATGCTAAATGAATGATGATGATGATGTTGAAGGTGAGAAAAACACAAGACGGGGGGGGTTGAATTGTGTTTGCTTTTTCTTCGTTTTCTCCTAAGCTGAAAAACATTTATCAGAAGCAGATAGAGTTCTACTTCTGAAGTGATGTTCAGAACTAAATGCAGTGGATAAAACAGAGAGAGAGAGATAGAGAAGAAAGACACAAAGTAATTATACAGGTTCCTTCCACAAACCGGAAATAGTCCTGTCCCCCTTGCACTTCCAAGGAGAGTTCACTAAAATGTAATCTCAAATTACAACTGCTCATTACTACAACTAGTATGAGACTTCAAAATACTTAACCACACAAGCAAGAGATTTCCTATGCTCAAGCACACAAGCAAGAGACTTCCAATCCTCAAGCACAACTGCAAGAGACTTCTAATGATCAAGCACACAAGCAAGAGACTTACAATCAAACAGATCTACACAAAAAATTGTTTGAGTTTGAACACTTGATATACAATCAGTGGTGTTCACAATACAAATCAGTTACAGACTCTTAAGACTATAGAATTTCTAAAATATGGACTTTGCTAAGAAATTCTAAGTGACTTTGAAATGCAAAACAATAACAAAGTATGAACTTTGAATTGTTGTGAGAGTCTAGCTTTTGTATGCGTGTGTATTGCTTAAGTCTGTTGTATTGTTCTCTCCAACTAGCAGGTCTTCATTCCTTTATATAGAGGTATGAAAGATACGTTGGAGAATTGACAGAACACAAAAAAAAGGTCGTTTGAAGCTTGTTGATAATCACCAATGATCTTTTGCCTGATATGGTTATTGTCCTATGAAGGATCAATTTCAAATGCATTCCTTGTATGAAGGAACATTTCTGCAGGTAGAGCTGTTATCCTTGTCTTGTTGCAGAGACACAAACAGAGTAGTGGTGGAAGTGGTTGTACAGTTTGTACAATTGTCCTTTGTCAACGCTCTTGATAGAACAAGCATCCAATGGTTTCAAATTTCATCTCAAGGGCCGTTGTTATACTCTTAGTCTTTTGCAATGTCTAGACGTGATTAAATCAAATCCCCAGCTCTTGAATCATTAAGATTTTTCATCTCCTGATGAATTTCAGCTTCTGGTGATCTTGCTTCTGATGAGGCGCTACTGATGAACTTGCTTCTGATGACGTCATCACTTCAGGAGCACTTTGTACTTCAGGAGCACTTTTCTTCAAAAGCTTCAAGCTTCCTTTTTGTTGATTCTTTGCTCTTTTTTGTTCTTCCAGAACCTTATAAAGATATAAAATTTTGTCTATGGTCCTATACACTTGAACAAATATTAGCATATCCAATTGACAATTTTTAATACCTTGTTATCATCAAAACTCTAAGGGTAACATATGTTAAACATTTTTTCGTTCTAACAATCTCCCCCACTCTAAGGGTAATGTTTGTTAAACGTATTTTGTTCCAACAATCTCCCCCTTTTTGATGATGACAAACATTAGTATTTTAAAAAAATGTTCAATTGTTGTTAATCTAATTAATACGTTGACTATTTGGGTTTGAGGTTTGTAAGCTCCCCCTGAGTTCTATTCATGTTAATTAAATTTATCATTAAGGCGTAATAATCACTAAGAATAATCTCACATAGAAGGATTAAGAGATAAGAAGATGGTCCTATTAATTTAAGTTGTTTAGAAATAAATTAATGGGGCTCAGCGCTTATAAATACTACATCTACACCCCCTTTTGTCATCAACAAAAACTATCAAAAATAAAGACAAAAAGAAAGAGATGAGAAAAAAATAAAGTGGGATATACTTAAAAAAAAATTATGTAAACACATAAAGTTCAGAAGCAAACAGTTAGTCAGAAGCAAGAGTATTGATTAGAAGCATTAATTTCAGAAGCAATATTTTCAGAAGCAAAAGGACAACATATATAAAGGAAAACAAGCTAAGGTGTGCAACTAAGGTTGGGCTTGTTTCTGAAACATTTTGATCATCCGTTTCATCATCTTGTTGGTCTCTTCAGCTTGTTGCTTCATTTCTTTCTTGAAATCTTAATTGCTCTTGATCAGCTTTTCCTCTCTGACTCTTGCTTCTTCTAGCTTGGCTTCTGTAGAAGACTTGTACTCTATCAGAAGTAGCTTTTGCTCAAGAAGTTCTTTCTTTAGCTGCCTGTTCTCATTTTCCAATTCAGCATTCCTCTGCAGCACAGCTAATTCAGTAGATACTGGTTTGATATTCATTCTTGTCAACCAGTTGACATTGAGCTCTTTTGGATGAATTCCTGCTGGAATGAAATCAGTTTCATTCCTTTGTCTTAAGCAAAGTGGATTCTGCACCCAAGTTCTCAGTATTCTAACTTCTTGAAGATTGCTGGTAACTCCCTTCAGCCAATCTTTGAGCTTTTGTTGAGCAATATCTTGATCATCCATACATGTTCTTTGAAGTGCATTCAAGACATTCTCAACTCTCTCCTTCAGTCTCTTCCAGGACTGCTCATAACTGTTCCGATGGATAAGATCATTTCTTGATTGAATCAGCCTATTGAGTTCCTGAAAGATGTTCTCACACACATCTGCCAGAAAAGATGAATCCAGATACATGGTTGGTGGAGAGGGGATTTTTGTTGGTTTAGGAGGAGTAATGGGTTGAATGGCTAGGTTTGATGGTGAAGGTTGGTTATTTGTAGGGATGGTTGGGATAATGGTAGGTATTGTTGTTGGAATATTGGTCTCTGAAATGTCATCAGAAGCAGAAGTGGAGAAAGAGTTGGTCATCTCAATCTCCATGTCAGTTGCTTCTGGTTCACTAACTTCTTCAATACATGACATAGACTCAATATGGCCAGGGATGATTTGGGAAATGGTTGAGGCTGTTTCTAGGTTAGTTGTTTGTTGTTGAGGGCTTTCTGAAGCAACTTCGTCAGAAGCTACCTCAGAGGCTTTCTGTAGTTCAGACTCAACTTCAGGTAGTTCACCTGAGTAGTGACTAATAAGTTATTCTAAAATGTTTGGTTCTGAGTGTTTTGTGGGTGATTTTGGTTGAGAGTCAGATGGTTCAACAAAGATTTATGTTTCTGTTTGGGCAAAGTTTATGGGTTCAACTATTGTTGGTTGGTTTGAGTGTGATGATGTGGAAGTGTTTGCAGATACTGACCCAGCTGGTTCATCAGTACTCTCTGCATCAGCAGGTGCAACATTTAAGGGTTCAACCACAGGTGTTTGAAGTGGATGGTCAGCTGGTAGTTTTGCACACAGATCCACTCTCATTTGAGACATCTCACCTATTTTATCAAGAACATATGGATATGATGGCTTAAATGGTTTATCACTAGGCTTTTTCTTTTGTTTGGTGGATGGTGAAAGGTTTTTGTATAGAATGTTTAGAGTGACATCATCTAAATCAGATGAGTCTGAGGTATTGGTGGAGGATGAGGTTGAGGTTGATGTACCAGATTCAATCTCTATAACATTTGCAGAGTGTGAGAAATCAGGGTTACCTTTAGCAACTTCTGAAGCAGCAACTTTTGAAGTGGCAGCTTCTGATCCAGCAGCTTTCTCCTCAGAAACCTTCAGTAGCTCACTAGACACCACTAGCTGTTGCAAGTTTTCAGTTAGCTCAATCCCAGCCTGAGCAGCTTCAACAGATGCTTCTTGCAACAACACATCTCAAGGCACTGAGATTTGAGCAGCAATCTCAAGTGCTTTCTTCACGGCTGCTTCTTCAGCTCTTTTCTTCAAGATTTCTCTTGTTACTAGTGAAGTTGCAGCTTCTTCTTGATCCTACTCAGCAAGGCTTGCTTGCCTCAATTTCCTGATAGCCATCTTCCTCTTCTTCTTTTGAATAGTTGACTGAGGGGCATCAGCTGGTTTCTTGCTTCTGGTTCTCTTGTCCAGAACCTCAGAAGCATTTAATTCTTGTGCTTCTTGTTGAATAGAGAGCACTTCAGGAGCAGTTAGCTGTTCTTGTGAAGCAGACTTAGACTTCTTGGCCTTCTTTGGTTCAGGAGCTTCTACCAAGTACTCATCCTTTGTGAGTGCTTTCCTCTTTGTCTTCCTGCTCTTTGCTACTGGTGGAGCACCACCATACATAGTCTCAGACACATCCTCAAGCCTGATCCTGTTGCCAGTTGTTGCAAAATGATCCTTGATGAAGTTCATCTGAACATCAATGGGGGTTGTTGTTGTATAGGAATTGAAGATTAGGGTAAAAAAGGGAATTCTTGTAATCATAATATTTCTAACAAATTTCAACAATAGTTGAAGTCCTTGATAGAGGCGTTTTCTATCAAGAAGAGTAGACATACCCCGAAGCGAGGACGAAAGAGCGAACTACTATAACTTTCAGTGTCCTCTCTTCCCTTTCCTCTTTTACTTTGTCTTAATTGTAGTATATGAATTTTAGTAATTGTAGCTAATTGATTTGATGTGATCATATTTTTAAGGGTTATGCTAACAAGTGCCCTTAGGGCACTTAGGATACTTGTTAAGGAAACTAAAAGTAGAATGTTTACATTGGATTCAACGATGTTTTGACTTTTAAAAAGTTAAATTCATCACTTTTCATCATTTCCTAATACAATTTTTCTATTTTTATCATCTTAATCAATGCCCCAAGGGCATTCTTTAGCATTTCTCTATTTTTAGTGGTAAACCTAACTTAATTCATTGGATTAAGATTCTTTTCTAAGTCAATTTTATCACAATTGAATCCAATTAAGTTTCAATTCATTAGTTCATATACTTATGTTCCTTAGTGATAGCTTGTTTTATTGCATTTAGGTTTGGTTTGAGAATTGTCTGGTTTTCTGAATTGTGTTGTGGGTTATTGATAGTTGATTGTATTAAGATTTAGCAATGTAATATCTCAATTCAATAGTAAATCTTATAATATTATCATTGTCTTGATTTTTGTTATCGCTATCGTGTACGAATCCAATAAGTCAAACACCTTTTCAAATACGTTTTCGCTAAACTCTTGATAATTTTGAAAAACGTTATTCACCTTTTCTCTAGTGCAAATCCTTCTTTGCCATATAGACCAACAAAGAAATCGGTTATTTATTATTTTGATTAAAAAAAAAATCAGTTTAATATAGACATTTCTTAATTAAAGAAATCATAATACCTTCTTTTTTTAGTCAAGGAAATCATAATACCTTTATTCTCTTCTTTTTTGAAAAATACCTTTATTCTCCATAACTTTATGTTAAAGGAATCTTTATACAAAAACAAATCAGTGTATTTATTTTGATTAAAAAATCAACGGATGTTAAAGAAAAGCATTTAAGTTTGTAAAAAATAAAGGAAAGCATTTAAAATTATTTATAATATAATGATACATAAAAATAAATTGACAATTAAGAAAATACTTTTGTCAAACAAAATTAATAAAACACTTAAATTGATAAGATATATGTGGAAGTGGAAATCCAAATATTTGATATTTTTTCTTAATCAAGTTTTCTCTTGATATTATTCTATAAAAGTATATTTTAATTGCTTCCTTAAGAAGTTTTTTACGGATACTTCTCAATTAAGGTTCTATTTTATTAATTATCAATTAAGGTTATATTAATCCAAACTATAAGAAGAGAGTCAGTTTTCCCTGCCCTTACAATTTCATTGATTGCTCTTCAAATCACACACTTTGCTTGAATTCATCTGTTTTTCTTTCTTACTAATTGCTCGGATCAACACATCTCCCTGTGATTGTGAACCTATTACAATTTCAAGCAGAGATGGAAAAATATTTGACAGCGACAGGTGAAAAGGTTAGGAACTACATACATGATGAACTTGCATTTTCCATTCTATCAAAATTACCTTTGAAATCTTTAATGCGATTTACATGTGTTCATAAATCATGGACAGTTTTATTTGAAAACCATCATTTTATGAATATCTTTCGCAAAAATTTAATATCTAATCACCATTATTACTATGGTGATGTATCTCTACTTTTACAAAACGGTGATAGAGATTTGCTTTCACTTTCAAGTGATAGATATAAGAATAAGGTCAAATTAGATTGGCCAAATCCATTTCATGAGGAGGATCCTTGTTTTTCGTATTTTAGATTCTGGTAGTATTACCGGAATTCTTTGCCTCCGCAACACAAATAATGGAAGAACTGTATGTTGGAACCCAGCTACTAAAGAATTCAAAGTTATTCCTCCAAGCCCTCTCGAGGCTGTTCCATCTTATCAAAGGTTTGATACTATTCTTCATGGGTTTGGCTATGACCATGATAAAGATGATTATAAGTTGATTAGATATTTATATTATTTTTCACCAACTTCCCGAGATTGGGAAGATTTTGGCATACCGGTAGAAGATGTGCCGTGGGGAGATATATCATGTGATTCCTTTTGGGAGATATATAGCCTTAGAAGTAATTCTTGGAAAAAACTTAATATCAATATGTACTTGGGTGATACAAGTTGTTCTTTTTCTACGCTTGATTGTGTTGCCAGTGAGCGGCTGTACTTGGATGGAAGATGTCATTGGTGGCATTTAATTGACCATCCTGGTGCTAAAAGAGCATTGGCGTCATTTGACTTGGTCAATGAGGTGTTCGTTACAACACTCATACCCTTAGACGCATCTTTAGATGTGAACGATAATTATAGCTTTTATTCAAGGCTATTCTACTTGGTCGCGTTAAGTGGTTCCATTGCATTCATCTTATGGGATTTCGGTACACCAACTTTTGACATATATGTTTTAGGTGAAGTTGGTGTGAAAGAATCATAGACTAAGATTTTTACCATTGGACCATTGGCTTGCATTCAGCGTCCTATTGGAGTAGGGAACATGGGTGTATTTTTTATAAAAGAAGATGGTGAAATAGTTTGGTTTAATTGGAATACCCAAATGATTGAAAACCTTGGGATTAAAGAAAAAATATTAAATTTTACTCATGTATTACGTTATAAAGAAAATTTTCTTCTTATAGGAGGATAAATCATCGATTTAATTTCTACCTAGGAGATGTATAAGTAACTATGGATATTAAGATTTTACAATCTTTATTTTTATTTGTGATGATGGAACAACATTCCAGATGTTGAAATAACTTATATGTATGGAACTTTATAGTATAATCGAAACTACACACGCAAACTTACACACATGCGCAGGGGCGGATCTAGTGTGGTCTGCACACCCTCGACTTTAAATAATTGCATCAATATCTATATTATATTCTTGTGAATTCTGCACATCCTAATTTTATTGTTTTGCACCTTAGACCCAAGGATCTCTTTTAAATTTGCACATTAGGCCCAAAAGACTTCCTCACAACCCAAGGCAGGACAACTTTTCACTAACTTTTCTCGCACACAGATGCGACATCACATCATTAGTATTTGTTGTTTTCTTTAACAAGTCAAAATGAAGTATATTAAATCAACATAAGTGATTCATCTCGCAAAAGGCGTGCAATAGAGAACTACCCAAAATTTTGTACAAGTCAAGTCACTGATGTCTCATCAAAGAACATTCTGAAATAAAATAGAAGAAATATACACAAATTACAGCAAAAGACCCATACAAGATAAAGGATGTCGCCACCAGTCTTGATAGTTGAACGTGAAAGTAATCAGACCCACCTTCAACCACTGGAAAGATAACAGTTTTACCTTGTCTGTTACTTGTTGTGGATCCAGTGCCTTGTGATTAATAACCCGGTTGTTCCTTTCCTTCCAAATGACCCAGACACACGAAAGACATCAATTTCAGGAACAAATGTGTAAATCGCGGTGACCCTAGTAGATGACCAAACTGAAGAACATGTTCACTAACCACATCTGCAGCAACGAAGGTAATGCCTAACCATTGCAAAACATAAGAGCACACGCTGCCAAAGGTAGGACAACCTAAAAATAAATGACCTGCAGTCTCCTCATTACCCCACCCTCCAACACACCTGTTGCCGTCATGTTGAAGCACACGACGCCGCACAAGATTATCTTTCGTTGGAAGTGGGTTGCGTAGAAGTCGCCAAGCAAATAATGAAACATCATCAAACAAGCCCCTTGCAAGAGGTTCATCAATCGTTGAGAGGAAATTATAAGTCCCCTTCACGGAGTAACCATTAAAGGGATCGAGCAGCTACTTCCACCTGTCAAGTATATGTTCCTGCAAAAAAATATCATGCAGCAAAACAAAACACTCCTTCCTCCCAAGAAAAGAGGTGCCTCTTTCATACCCAGGCACCGCCCCCATCTTTCTATCCTCTCCTCGCCATTTCCTCCACCGTCGCCCATCTATCTTCGGCCAAATCAAAAAGGCGAGGAAATCTAACCCCTAAGGGAACACCTCCCACCTAGTTATCCGTCCAAAAATAAGTGGTACCTCCTCCACCAACCACTCGACGGACATTATCGTCAAACCAACTCCCGACCCCCATCCCTACAACATCGTGAATTCCTAACAACATTCGCCACCACAAAGAGCAATCACGCCCCCTCCTTCAAACAACCTCCTTCATTCCCATACCTAGCCTTCAAGACTCGATACCAAAAACCCTCCTTGTCTACCAACATCCTCCAACTCCACTTCCATAATAATGAAAAATTAAATTTGTGTCACTTCGTCACACCTAGCCATCCATCTCCTTTGGTAAAAAACCGAGTCCCAATCGACCCAAACAATTTTCCTAATATCCTCGCCCCCTACAAATAAAAGACATCTTTTTAAAATAGATGTAATATAAGAAATTATACACGTGGATGCCTTGAAGAAGGAAAAAAAAGTAAATCGGAAGAGAAGACATGTCATACTTTAGCAGAATCAGACGACCTCCCAAAGAAAGAAACTTACTTTTCCACACCGACAAACGATATAAAATACGATCAATCACTGGTTGCCAAATATCTCCAGCAATAGGAAATCCCAAATACATAAAAGGAATCGTACCCGTCCGGCAGTTTGTTACCGAAGCAGTTTCAGTCCACCACGAGTCGGACACATTCTCACCTCTAAGTATACTTTTGTGAAAATTAACCATCAGCCCTGAGACTACCTCAAATAAAAGTAAAACAACCCTTATAGAGCGCACATTCAACCAACTCTTCTCACCAATAATCGAGGTGTCATCCGCGAACTGCAAACTGGTTAACTGCACCTCATTCTGTTGGCCGACATGATATCCACGAAAGAGATGGACGCCTACCAGTGATTTCATCAATACATTAAACCCCTCGGCCGCTAGCAGGAATAAAAAAGGAGAGAGAGGGTCCCCTTCACGAAGCCCCCTCTCCAAAGGATATTCCTCCGTGGGGCTGTCATTCACCAAGACGAATGCCACCGCAGTTCCAACACATTCACAAATCCATTTCCTACAAAGGGTCGGAAATTAATTTTTACCATTACCGCATCATGATATTGTAAGTCCACGGAGTCATATGACTTTTCGAAGTCAACTTTTAATTTGGACCAATTCTGATCAACCAAGGGCGAAGTCGCGGGAATTGGTTTGGTGGTTTGATGAGAAAGATATTTTGTTCGTAGAGGAAGCAATCAAAGTCGCGGGAATTGGGAAGCATTGGAAGAGAATAGTTGTGAGGTTGGTTAGGGATTAAAGAAGATCGACGCCAAGTGGAACATACGGAACGAAAGAGAATGAGGTAGATCTCGGTGTTGTTCAGTTTTTGGGATATGAGTTGTAGAATTTCACTCGGAAGCTGTGACCAATCCGCCTCCACCGTGGATTCTTTTATTCACCGTAAATTTGAATCCGTCAAAAAGTTAATCTTCCGTCGCAGATTTGCAGGAACCATGGTAGAGGAGTTTAATAGAGTTTTACAACTCTAAAAACTTAAAAGTTTCGGTTAACCAAATATATGGTCTATGTGACCACTTTCACTAGTTTCCCATAATTTATTTGGTTAACTAAGAGGAAAAATAGTGGTCACGCGCATTTAGTTGCGTGACCACATTTTTCAGCTTCTAAGTAGTGGTCATGCAACTGAAAAAATATGGTCAACCATATATTTGGTTAACTGAAATTTTTCAGAGTTGTACAAAGGGGTGTACATATTATGGGTGTCTACCAATCTTTATTCTTATTTTTGGGCAATGCTATTAGTATACAACAACATGTTAAAACAACTAAAACTAATAAGTTTTTATTGAAAAACAACAATTATTAATTAAAAATTTATATATTAATTACAAAATATACAAGTTTTAGTGCAAAATTACTATTTTAAACTTCTTAACATATGCAAATTTGCACATGTTAGAAAGAGAAAAAAAAACATTGTTCACTCTTACATATGAATAGGGTAGCGCATCAGACGGAGTATATGAAAACCATTCCCGACCGTTTATGGAATCGGTTTGATCGGGTGTATAACAACTTAAACCCCGTATATTATTTTATAATTAAAATACGATAATCAATTAAGCATATAAGGGTGTCACCCATCTCCATCAATTCAAAAGTACTTCATTCAAATTTAAAAACGTCGCAGCAAAATAGTTTTCAAAACATCAAAGTACACATTGCATCATAGTTTTCAACATCAAATCTGAATTTAAAATGAAGTTTAGATTAAATGCATTAATTTATGTGACATTGGAATAATTTTAACTGGTCTAAGTTGAATCCAATTTTATCACTCAAATTGAATCTCCACGTACCATTTGTTCATAAGTTCATTTAGGTTGACTTAATTCACCTACACACGCACCTACGAATTGGGTTCATTTATAGTATAACACATTTTCAAGCACATTCCATTACGTGGCCGTTTTGGAATCCATTCAATTATTTTCGTTTTGCTTATTTATGGACTATATGGTGATTTAATAGATTTACCTGCCAATGATTTTATTTAGTTCTTGCGGTATTTTGGAAATTCAATTGATAAAATTATGAATCACCAAACAAATATTATAATTTCAAAAAGAAACATGAGGCGAGGACTCTTTTGGCCTTTGGGTGATTATTGTTATCTTTTGAAAGCAAAATATAATTGAAGAAACTTCAAAGTTAACCTTTTGAGGACACAATTTGATGTTGATATAAAACTGATAACACATCTTTTAAATAACACCTAATTAATTAGTCATAAGAACTCATTGAACTAGGTCAAAAAAGGAAAGAAACATATTGAATTGGTAAACTCATTGAACTAGGTCAAAAAAGGAAAGAAACAATACAATTATTACATATTGAACATGTATCATAAAGAAATTCAAAAACACCATTATGAACCAATTCATTAATTTATATTTTTTTGAGCAACATTCAGATTTATTATTGAAAAGAAAATTATGAAGATATAGAGATGTAAATAATAAGTTTAATTTATGCAGTGAGTTATTATCTAAACTCATATTTATCATAATTTTTCTGATAATTCAATTCAATCCAATTCGTATTTTATTTTATTTTATAAAAAATTGTGCTAGTTATTAAACAATTTATAACATAACATCCCCTATAAAATAAAATTACAACATGCACATAATAATAATAATAATAATATTATCATAACTTAATTTATTTATTGCAAATTGTGATATCATCCATCATAAGAAGTACACGTCCGTTGGACAATTATTCTAAGGGGGAAGACGTTATCATCATCATGGAAAGTACACGTCTGTTGGACATTTATTCCAAGGGCTAGGACAATCTTTGTACTCGTCACCTCTTTTATCTAAGCAAAGTTTAATTTGATATAAATAATCCTTATTTTGCACCCTTAGACATTCAATTTGTGGTTTAAAACCGCCAATACCAGTCACTATGGTAGCAAATATGTTCTGGCTCATTTCAGGCTTTATACCACCAGGTATAATACCCTGGAATCATATTGAGTGACATTATGATATCAGAAAATCAAATGTTTCCTAAGTGAAATTTTAAGTCCACCAGATAGCTTATTTATAACAATAGAAGGTATAAGTGTGAACCCATTGCATTAAAGCTCCCCTAGATGAATACTCAACCATTTTTTTCTACTTATTGATGTTGTTTAAATTTTTCAAACAATCCAAATATGTGATATTTCAGCTCACAGCTTATCCTCACAAATTAATTATCCACTCATATATAGGATCAATTGCAAGAGGTTCTATTCTAAACTTGTAATCTAAAAGCAAGCAAGTTACATTGTTAGGTGATCAAAGCTTGCTTTAATTGTTACCTAGTCTGTTTGCTATGTTATTAAAAAATAAAATAATTTAATTATATAATCAATGAGTATTGCATTTGGGAATATTCTTCCAATTACGTACTTACATATATTATGTCATGTTATTCATTATAACAAGTTTTGGGAATATTCTTCCTAAACCACAGTTAACCCTGCCAACCCATCTTTTTCCATTCCCAATTGTTTTCAGAAATTATAGAAATGAAAACAAAAACGGTAATTATAAGCAACCACTTCACCTATTAATTTAATTTGTAATTAGAGACATCAAAATTTAAAAACTGTAATTATTTTAGGGTTAGGCAGAAAACCATGAATTATGTGTTCATTTACTTTCTAGCATAATTAAAATTGTATCTTATCTCTATCTCTATTATTATTATTATTACATGTATTCTAAGATGTATTTTGATGATGTGTCACCTCATCAAAGCTCTCTAATTATAACTAATATCTCGTACTTATGCCAAGTGGCTCTCTTTTTCATTTTTTTTCTTTTCTTATATCTATTTACTATATATTTATTTATATAAAATTCATTCATATTCATGTAGTTCGTTACTATGTAACTTCCAATTAATTTGTGCACCTCCATCCACTACTCATTGTTTTTTTATTCATGACCTACCTATTGAAAAAAACTAGTTCATGATTTTTCACATTCGCATTCACCATTTATAACCACCACCTCCCCCTTCATTTTGAACTCATTTCTACCCATTTTAACAATTATACTAAATCTTAGAGTGTTTCCACCATGGTGCTATTTCTACTACCATAAACATATGTATTGAAGTTTTATTTTGGTTGTTTATTTTTGCTAAAAAGAATTTGATCCATTTCTTCTAAAGTTATTTTATTTTCTTTGTTTTCTCATGATGAAGGAATCTTTCCTCTTTTCACTACATATATGTATAAGGTATTTCTTATTACTATTACCACACCTTATACTACTAAATAGAAAAGATTACACATACATATTGATGAAAAGTTTGCAAGAAGACGAGATATATATCACTATCTATTTTATAATCATGTATATTTAGTAATCTAAGTTTTAATATTTTTTAATGTGTCCTCTTTAAAACGAAACTCTTTCACTCTTTTTTATAAGTCATACATTTATTTCTTCCATAACATATATCGTTTCTCTAACTCAACTATAACATATTCTATCGTTTATGAAAGGTTCCTAAGAAAATTTTAAAAAGTTCTTTTATTCATTAAAAAAAACTTTGATTTAAGTTTATTATTACTAAAAACCGAACCTTACTATTCGACACTCATTAAATATTTATAAAAAACAAGTTTTTTTATGAGAAAAATGAAACTTTTTTATTCAGTAAAATTTGTAAGCATTACAATTATTTACCCATGATGTAAATATTGACTATTTTTATAATAAACCAAAAACCCATGTTGAAGATTTATTTAATTTAAACTAACTCTTTTTTAGATCATGTGCAATTTAAAAAAAGTTGTGTTATTCTCTCATTTCTACTATAGATCACTTAACCCTCTTTTTCAAATGAAGTACCATCCAATCGTAGCTGCCTCGAATTGAAAAAGGTGGATCTTTTGTGTGCACCTTTTACTATAAGTGTTCAAGTCCTAATTCACATACTATGTTGATTTTTGTTGGATTCGTCTTAGAAAGATGTGGTTTTTCCATTCTTTTGGTTGAAAAAAAAGGAAAAGTTGTAGAAATAAAATAAAATGATGGTAGTTTGGGTGGATTTTAGGGTGAGGGCCCAATTAAGTTTCTCACCGGTGGATCACTTAAAAATTACTGTTAGATTTAATCAACGGTTTAGATATGTTGAAAACAAAGATGAGAACATCAATACATTTATACACACTATAGTCTATAGTGTTCTCTCTTCCTCGTCATTTTTTTGTTTGAGTGATTCCCAATTTATTTTTTTTAAGAAACACATCTCTTCTCCTATCCCCCTTCATCGTACCGAAATTTTGCAGAAGATACTTCTATGAAATGAAAAACTTGTCACAAAACAATATCTTTGTTCTCTCAATTGTTGTTAATTAGGGTAAACAATTAAATAATATTGATAGCACCATCATACTGTCAGATTGTTCCCTCAATAATTAAATAATAATGAAGGAAATGGAACCCCGTCTTAATTTAAATCAATAAGAAAGTAGATGTTTGAGAGAGTGCTAAAAAGAGAGTGTCATTAACATAATATATCATTTTTATCTCTAACAAAGAAAGATTATAATATAATGAATACATGCAAAGAAAGATATATAATATATCATTTTTGTTGTGTAAAAAATATATCATTTTTTGGATTATCCTAACACCTTGTGCTCGGCTGCCAATAATTAGGAGGACATATGTCTTGAAATATTTCATGTTGTAAAAGAAATATATAGTTACTCTTGAAAAGAAATATATATCTTGAAATATATCATGTTGTAAATAAATCCAGCATTTATTTTTAACTGAACTGTTCATCTTCAAGATGAAAAAAAAAAGGTATGATATGGCTTGATTTCTCTTTTCTTCGATGACATCAAATCAATGGTATTTGATTGCAACAACCAACAATATAAAAAACGAAAAACATAAGTCGATTGATCGGTAGAGAGAGATCTGATGCTTGCATATAGGGGTGGTTTTACCACCGGGCGAGCCTAGGCATATGTTCGGGCTCAACCCATACTTTCTTTGTATCACTATAAAGATTTGACTTATAGTGACAGTCAAAATCCGTCACTAAAGGGCAAATTTCCGTAGCAAAATCCGTCACTACATGTTTTCCACTTTTACCTACGGACAAAACCGTAGGTAATTCTAAGGAGACCATTTTAAAAGCATTATGGACATCTACCTACGGTTATGACTGTTAATAAAACTTATCGTTGTTATATTTTATTTTTTATGTTTTCTATTATACTATAAATTCTAAAAATAAATAATTCATAAAATTACCACTAAAATTAGTTTAATCAATATAATAAAATATTATAATCAATATCATTGGAATTTGAAATTGATTACTATAATCAATTTTTAGAATAAATTTTTGAAGTGACTTAACTAGAATAATTCTCCTTAACTATGAACTATTATACCATTCACCCAAACCAATACTCAATGCTCACAGAAATCAAAATCTATATATATTCTATTGTTCATTTAATTTATGGTAACAAAATTTGAATCACTATTCATAGTAGTTTATTAGACAAAATAACATACTATCAAGTTACAACTTACAATAACTTATACAATCACTTCATACCTAAAAAGACTTGCAATCACGAGTACAACATGACATAATAAATCAGATTTTAACTTCTAATTTGTGGATCTTCAACAATAGCGGGTGCACCAAATCTATTACCAACATCAACAAAAGAAGTCTCGGAGAGAGCATTTACCTCCTAATTTTATTTAGCACACTATTGGCAGGTTATGTTTCATCTCTCTTATTTCAATTTGTACTTTTATTGACAAAATGACGAGCCTATTTTATTTCGATTTATGACTATTTATATATTATGTAACATGTGAATTTGCAGTCAAAATTCTGCCCAGACTCTAAAAAATTCTTGGCTCCGCTGCAGGTTGCATATATAGGTTATATTTTTTTTTCTCTTTCAATTTCTTTCCCAAAAAGAAAAAGTATGTGTGGTTGAAAACATTATAACAAAAAACTTGAAAAACCCATTTCCCATATTCTATTGATTTCTTAACACAAATTAGGTTTTTTTTTTTCAAAAATATTTATTGTTGTTTTATAACAAGTATTCTAGATTTTACACTGTGGTCAAAAACATTAGAAAATAAACAAATATTTTTTTAATATTTTTTGTATTTGAAATATTATTTTAATATTTTATTATAATATCTACTCATTTGAAGTATGATTTTTAAATGTATATATATTTTTTTGACATAAGTTATTTATAAATATTAATAAGTATTATTATATTTAACACTAGTATCATTGTTTATTAATTTATAACATATAATATTATTTATTTTTTTCAATAATATAATGTATAATATATTGATTACTCATTTTTTTATTCAAATTAATATATGACTTAATTACAAATTTGATTCCTCTTTTTTGACCCACTCATGCAATTGGTCCCTTCATTTTAAAACCCACCAATTTTAGTCTTTCAGTCAAATTTTTGGACAAAAAAGTTGTAATGTGATATGGAATGACCAACACCCATTAAATTACAAGAAAATAATTTAGAAAACTTAAGTTTCAACTTTTATGTCGATGCTTCTCCTTGATGCCTGTATAAATGGCTATGCATCATCGGATCGTATATCACGTTATGTGAAACTTATTATATCGCAATTTTTTAACCTAAAAATTTGAGTAAGGGACCAAAACTGATAGATTTTAAAATGGGGGATCAATCCTGTAAGCAAATTAAAATAAAAGGGATAAAACAAATGTAACTAAGTTTAAATATAAAATTTTAAAACAAATATTGCTATACTAATAATAATCATTATAAGTGGTTAGTATTTTTTTAAAGATATATCCATTGTTTTAATTTGAAAATGAAATAATTTAACCAACTGTAAATTTAGTAATCATTATAATTTCATACCATAAAGGTCATATTCTTTAGAATATTGTGATTGAAAAATTGTAACGCAGTCAAGCACGCACATAGAGAAAAATAGAGCACACTTTATTTCACACTTCTCATACACATCACTCACGCTCCTCTCGTTTTTCTTACATAAAAATAATTTGACTTTGCATTTTATTATTTTAACAATGATGGTCAAAACAATACTTTTCTTCTAGAACTAAAAATTTAAGCTTAAATGCTCTTAAACTTTTCTCATTAACCATAACCAAAACAATCAAATCTTTATCTCTTTCTCAATGGATGGAGACATGGTACCTTGGTTTACACCCCAAATCGAAGAAGAGTGGTACATGAACAATATACCGCCTCATACTGAAGAATTTATCCCAAATCTTCAAAACTACACTCAACAACAAAACAATGTCGGTCCTTCAGATCTAAACACTTCTGTTTTTAAGCACCATTTAGGTTCCTCGTTTTCTTTGTCATCACCCAAATCCAATTTCTCAAATATACTAAATATTAATGACAACATCAATATCAATGGCTCCACCACCACCACCAACAACAATGACAACAACAAGCCATTCGGTAGTGTCTTCAATTTAGAATCCCAAGGTTTTTTTCAAACTCCATTGTCAATTCCACGGTTAACCTTGACATGGTTGAACGGGTTTGAGAAGAAGATGAGAAAAGATGGAAATGGAGAGGTTGACAAAGGATTGAATTACAACTCTAATGAGAGCGTTGATGTTGGGAAGATGAGGAACCACGGGAAAAATGAGGACAATAATTATAACACAAATACCATCATAGATTATTTTGATGATGAAAATTGTGTTGGTGAGGGGGACCGAAAAGGGAAGAAGAAGGAAAATCCATCAAAGAGTCTCATCGCTGAGAGGAAGCGAAGGAAGAAACTCAAGAATAATATGCACAAGCTTCGTTCTGTTGTGCCAAAGATTAGCAAGGTATCATATTCATAACTTAGTTTGAAATTTTATTATTATTATTATTATTATTATTAGCGAAAAGATGAGCACTAACGCCTCCATTCATCACGATCAACATCATATGATAATTCATGCATATTTATTCATATGTAAAAACAAAATGAAATTATTTATCATGCCTATAATTCAAGCACATAAAACATTTTCCATACAAATCCAAATATAATTTATGTATATTTATTCATGTGTATGATTTTTTTTTATCTGGAGAAATAATAACTTATGCATCTTTCGCTTCTATACCCCCCATTTTTCAAACTAATATTTGAAGCAATCTTTTAAATTATGTTAGGTATTTCTATAATGTGAAATGAAAAAACATTTATGATTTAAGAACATGATTTTTGTTTTTACTTATACATATATGACAATTTTATGAATCTAAAAGTTAACGTGTGTTTTTTAGTTGCTCTTACTACATAGGTTATTAACAATATTTGGTCCCTTAATTTGTGTATGAGACAATACAAGTTTATGTTTTTATAATAAGAAATGTTAGTATTTAGTTGTCAGACTAATATTTACTATTTTTCCCTTGTTTAAACTCACAACCGCTTAATCCTTTTTTCTTAGCTTAAACAAGTTGAGTTATCCAACCCTCCATAAGACAAGTTTATGTATTTCATTTCTTTTACAGATGGATAAAGTTTCAATACTTGGGGATGCTGTTGACTACTTGAAGGAGTTACAACAACAAATTAATGATCTTCAAAGTGAGATAGAATCAAGCTCTCATAAATCATTTATGTCATTGCCTATGACATCTACCATGTCAACCCTTCCGGTTCAACTTAAAGAACAGTTATTTCAAAACAGTGTATCAAGCCTTAAAAACCAACCAGCAGAGGTATTTATTTACTTTAAAGCAAAATTGTTATTCCTAAAAAGGATAAAACAGTTTAAACGAAGGGTAAAAATTGAAGAAAAAACCACCCAAAAATATTTATTCACTTTATATATATATATAGGTATAAAATAGATATGTAAGTGTAGATAATAATATGATTGTATTTGCAGGTAGAGGTTAGGGTAAGGGAAGGGGGGATTGTCAACATACATATAATTTGTGCTTCCAAACCAGGTGTTTTGGTCTCGACTATGATGGCATTAGATAGCCTTGGATTGGATGTACACCAGGCTAACATAAGTTGTTTCAATGATTTTTCTCTAGATGTGTTCAAAGCTGAGGTATACATTTATTTTTCACTGCCATACTTTATAGAAAATTATCTTATTTAATTACCGTGTATTAATTTTAGATGCCAATATGTGATCATGAGAAAAATGTAATGAATGTTGTATGATGTATACTACCTTGACTTTTTGAAGCATACCGACGATTATTTAGTTCAGAGTTGCACTTACATTTATGTTTTTTTTCAATAATTTGTCAAGTTAAGTGATCCTATGGTGAGTGTGAATGTTTGTGGTGACTATCAAGTGGGATTATTTTCTAAGGTCAGTTATATGAGTAAATTTTGATCGATAGATTTCTAAGTTCAAGATTTACTCGTCATTCTTCATTTTCATTATCTTTTATGAATGAATGTTAAAGCCTTTTACTTCATACTATAAAATTTATCTTTTAGATGGAACAAAATATCAATTTTAATGAGATGATATTTACAAAAGATCTTTGTGAATTATACGAACCAACATCTTTGCTTTTTTCTTTCGAACAAGAACAATATGAAGCGAGTCAAATGTCTTATGAGTTTTTTTTTGCACATATGAGATTTTTATTGGTTGTTAGTAACAAATATTTGGTGTTTGAATTTGGTGCTCACGCATTATTAACTCATCATTGTCATCATACTTTATTTATATTGATTTTGGTTTTTCTTGTTTCTTTTCAGCAACACAATAAAGATAAGGAGTTGGCCCCTGAGAAAATAAAAGAAGTATTGTTGAAGGCATTGGATTCCCATTGAATGGTGTGATTTAAGTTATGGACAAATTATATCTTTCCAAATGCATTAGTTGCCTCTGTTGTAGCATGAGGTTTCTAAATGCTTTTGCTTCTCATTATTTTGTATTGAAAGTTATGCCCAAACCAATATCAAACTGGTATTTAGTTTATGGTTTTGTATTTTCTGTTTTAATTTGAACACATCATACTTTTATTACTTTGAAGTCATGAAATAAATTGTTACTTGTCTTGATAAGTGGTGCTAATTTTTGTTTCTTAATTGGTCTCATCATTGGAAAAAAATCAAAGTTCATAAACTTGAGGTGATATGGTAAAAATCCCAAAAATTGCGTTAGATAGCTTGAATTGGTTATTCACATTAAAGTTGCTTCTATTGTTTGCTATTTTATGAGAAATAACTTACTGGCCTCTTTTTCTTCAAAAAAAAAAAAAAAACTTATTGCCCACTTTAAATCTATTTGTGTTTTAAGAAATGTCTTTCTCCCAACAACACATGAAAACATTCAAATTTTGTTATTTGATTTTTTTTTTTGCCAATTTTATGCAATCTTGTATGAATTCTTTACCAGTTTAAAGAAAAATGCTCTATGGAAACGTGATTAAATTTCACACTTTTGTTTTCCAATTTTTTTTTACATTCTATCCAATCTTAAACAAAATCTTTGCCGGTAAGAGATAATAATCATTTAGGTAGATGAGGATAATGAATTGATCTAAATTAAATTAAAGTAATTGAAATTAAAGATAGTTGATCCCCGATATGATCGAAATAATAATATGTTTTTTTAACCAAAAAAGAGAGGAGTGTTGCAACCACTAAATATATTCAAGATAAAGAGAATAACAAAGGAGAGGGACATAAAACCAAACCTCGTAAAAATTGATAAACCTAAAGTTAGGCATACCAAGTCTATTCTTAACATAATGTTCTCTAAGAAACAGAGGCAAATCAGTCCAAGTAGTTCGACTAGTAGAAGTTAAACCCTAGGAAGCTAAGATATCAGCACACTAGTTGCCCTCTATGTAGATGTTTGTAACTATGAAATTCAAGCTATCTATTAAAACTTTGCAATTTTCCACCTATTTTCTTAAGATGCAAGGAATAAGAGACACAGATTTGAAGGCAATGACCACCGGAGCTGAATCAGTTTCAATTCATAGATTCCTCCAATTCCTCTTATGTGTTAACTCAATAGCTCTATGTACTCATGATAGTTCAACATGGAATGCAGTCCCCCGCCAATATTCTCAGCAAATTTCATTTTGAAGATTGCATCACTATCTCTGAAAATGCCCCCACAAAAAGAAGTTGTGGGATTAGAAGCTCCATCAATATTACATTTCATCCAATTATGATAGGGAGGTTGCCATATAATCTCTTTGATGATTGGTGCCTTTGGAGCATGAATGTTGACACTGGATTTTTTAAGGATGAATAAGTCCCTGACAGAATAATTGGAAATTTTACAGATGTTGTTACATGTTAAGGAAACTGTAGCAGTTATGTTGTTGATTGCTAGTCTACAATTGAAAGGTTTTCCTTGGAATCTGAGTTGGTTTCTTGCAAACCAGATGCTGCTTATAATGTTGATAATTGCAGATAGGATCACAATCTTGCATTGTGGTGACCAATATCTATCACAAACGGTCCAGATGTCCTCTAGAGATTGAAAATGCAAAGTGCAATCAAGAATTGAAGCTAACCAACACCATAATTCGAAAGCAAAGATGCAATCAAAGAAAATATGGAAGGAGGTTTCAGTTTGCACATAACAAAGGGAGCACATAAATGGAATGTTGCAACCCATTTCCATAAGTTTTTCATCGATGGGTACTTTATCAGGCATTAATCTCCAAGCTAGCAGAGATTTTTATGGGGGTATATCCTTACACCAAATTGTTGATGCCCAGTGTTTTTTTTTTTATAGAAGGATGTTTCTTGAAAGAGTGGGCATCTTTGAGGTTTAGCTGACCATTTGAAACATGCTTCCAAACTAGCCGATCTTCTGTGTCTTCAACATGTATGATAACTTGAATCACAAGTAACCTCATCTGTGGGTATTGAGATAATAAATCATGGGGAATATTCCATTGGTTGCTTAAGATATAGTCACTAACAAGCTGTGGGAGGTGGTGTATGTTATTCACATTGAGATTTTGAGCTACCTCCAAAGGGTCCCCACACCAATAGTCTTTCCATAATATGATAGATTTCCCATTTCCAATGAGTCATGTTGAATTCTCCACAATCACCATATATTCTACTTTAATGTTGGACCATATTGATGAAAAATATATGGTGATTAATAGGGTTGTTATTCCTTATAACTATAATCTTTAAAATGCTTACCCAATCTTCATCTAAATGTAACATATCCCAACATAGTTTCAGACTGAAGGCTTCATTCAAACAAATCAAAGATCTTATCCCCAGGCCCCCTTCTTCATAGAAGTTGCAAATCTTCTTCCATACCACAATTACCAACTTCCTTTTTGACGTGTCTCCACTCCGGATAAAGTAGATGATGCATTTTTCCATGCCCTTCAAGAGAGAAATAATCCATGAATAAATAGATAATGTATGAGCTAGTATTCTAGTAATCACAGACTTTGGCACTTGTACTCTTCCTGCAATTGAAAGCAATGATGCCTTCCAAGCTGATAGTTTCTCTGCTATTGGTTGAAGATGGCAAGCTTTTGGTCTTCCTTTAAAAATTGGTACCCCCAAACAGTAAATGGTAAAGAGTCAATATAGAATCCTAGTAAGTTGATGATATTTTGGAGTCTTGTTGGTGAGATTCCTCCTGCATAAGTAGTCGACTTCATGCTACTTATCACTTGACCAACACTATTAGCATACTTTGTTGGTGAGATACCCCTTAAACAAGAAAAATATCCTTGTTGTGCTCCATTTAGGCTAATTGATAAAGTAGCTGAAGATAAGATTGATGTCATCCAATTGCAGAAAGTACTATTAAAACCAAACCAATCTAGAACTTTCAACAAAAATTTCCAATCTAAGGTATCAAATGCTTTGGTAATGTCAAATTTCAGAGCTATGTACCCTGCATAACTCTTCTTATGAAGAAGGTTAATGGTTTATGAAGCTAAACAAAGGCAGTCTTTTATATCTCTTCCCTGAATAAAGCCTTTTTGATTCTTAGAGACAGAAGATGCTAACGTATGTGCTAACATGTCATCATGTATTTTTTATATCACTTTGAATTTGAAGTTGGCCATTGCAATAGGCATGTATTGCTACACATTATCTGCATTATTTGATTTTGGAATGAGGATCAATGTATTGGCATTATCGTTTGGAAAGAGCCATTCAGAAATAAAGAATTGTAAGACACCATCAATGACTTCTTTGTGCACTATATCCCAATAAGTTTGATCGAAGAATGCTCGAAATCCATCTAGACTAGGGGCACTTTCTTTATTCAAACTAAACACATCATTTTTTATTTCTTTATGATTTTGCAGCACTGTAAGCATAACATTAATGGTCTCTCCACCAAGGTGGGGGATAACCTCATCCACAAGCAATTGATTCTGCAATAAAGGGTTAGTACAAAATTAATTCTTAAAATAATTAACAACATGATTAGAAATATCTTGAGGATCACTGATAATGTTCTCGCCATCTCTCAGGGTGGTTATAAGTTTATTTTAGTTTTTAATTTTGGTTATTCTGTGGAAAAATGCAGTGTTCCTATCTCTTTCTAGAAGCGATGACAAACTTGATTTTTCATGCCAAAAACAAGCATGTCCTTCTAAAGCTTTGTCTAATCCACACTGAGCCATTTTCTCACGGTTTCGTAAAGAGTCTGAGGGGTTGGTCATTTGGATTTGGTATTGGATATGATGAAGGGTTTGTTCAGCTTCTCTGAGAAATTGATGCACATTCCCAAACACATTCTTGTTCCAAATTTTCAATCTATCTTTTAACAGTTTCAGCTTCTTTGTGAGGATATACATTGGGCAACATATTACTCTAGTTTGCCAACAAGAAGAAATGAATTCTTTGCGGCAGATCATAATCATTTGTCCAGATTTGAAAGTCATTCATATGAGTTCTAGAGGGAGAATGGGTTCCCTGATGTTCATAGGCTCGCAAATATAGTGTTTAAGTCACCAAAAAAGTTCCATGGAAGGTTAAATTGAGTCAGCATATTACCTAGTGTTTCCCACAGACACCTTCTCTTCAAGTAACAAGTTGATGCATAGACTGCAACCATTGCAAACTCCTTACCATTATCAACCAAAGAAAAAGAAACATGTTGGTCATCAATAATTATTATCTTAGGGTTAACGTGAGTTAAACAAAAACACCAAAGGTTAGGGGGACTAGTATCTCTATCATTCACAACAAACAATTTGAAGTTCAATCTAGCAAACATGTTTCTTGGTAAATCTTGTATTTTCATCTAAGGTTCAGCAATGAGGACAATATCAGGTTTATCATTTAGAATAAGATTCTTGAGTGCCAATCTTGTAGGGTGATTAGCTAAGCCTCTCAAGTTCCAGTACATGCACTTCATCTGAAAGGTTTGGGGTTTACAACCTTTGATCTGGTAGCATAAAGGTTTTTTTGTGTATTTTTTGGTTTTTGAGACTTGTTCTTTAATCTGTGAGACACCCTCTTGAATGACGACTTATCGAAACTTTGTGGTTGATCTATAACTGGTTCCTTCTCTAAATTCTCTAGTAACCTGGCTTCAGCTTCTTCATTCTCAACATTATTACCCTAAGACTCCATCAAAAAATCTGAATTCCTCCTGACTCTATCTTTCGAGGTCTCTTGTTGAACTTCCTCTTCCTCATCAGCAATATTATTCACATCTCCAATTTATGTTGCATCCATAAATTCAGTGTTTTGAGAGGAAGTGTCTTCCACATTGTGATGCTTCCCTGAATCATTTCCACTATCCTCAACGTCTTGTACCTCTAAAGCACTAAACCTGTTAAGGTTCTCCACTTGCTCTATTTCTTGCAAAATAGGATATTTACCTTTCCTCTATGCAGAATTTTCTTCTCTCTTCAGTGCCTCATCTATATATCTCCCTTTGCAACAACTCATCTGGAGTTTCTGTTGTGTTTTCAACATAGTCCCTGATGCAAACACAATGAATAATATGGTTTTGGCAATAGGTAAAGTAGATAAACCTCACAAAAGAAATTACAATAAATGTCCATTAAGCATTAACTACACTTCCTGGCAAAGTTGATCTTTTGCCATGACATGACATTTACAGGGAATTTAAACCAACAAATGCAAATATTAAGGAGTGATCTTCTTACATCATCCTAAATTTTAATGTTTAAGAGCTCACACACATTTCTTGACTTTCTTACATTGGCACGTTAGACATCACCTTATTAGTGTGGAGAGTGTTTTTGGGATCTCCATGGAGTTTCGAGTGGAATCAATATCTTTTGATGTGAAAAGTTGGGTTTTATGGCCTATTTTTCAGGTCTATAGTAAAAGGCCTTCATAGTTCATATCTATAATGATTTTATCATCTAATTTTAAGGAGGTGCTTTTTGCACCTTTAGTTTCTTTTATCATACGTCACCTTCACAAACAATACTTTTTCTACAATGAGAAATGATATTTGTACAACTATTTTTTGACAACTTTCTCTTTCATACTTACATTGTGCTTTTACTTTCGCAATCTATTGCTTTGGTTTTTGTGCCAACACTCATATTTCTTTGTATATCTAGGTTGTCCCACAAGTTGTCAACAAAAATGGTTGTTCAAATAACACTCCTCGTATGTTTTTACTTTCTCTCTCCATTGCATTGGTTTTTGTGTCACTACCACATTTTTTTGTAAATTTATGATTGTATCAAAAGTTTTTATACAAATGGGTGTTCAAACAACACAACTCTTTTGCAATACTTTGATCATTCCCTTTTCGGGTCTTGTTAACGAGTGCCCCCAGGGCACTCTATAAGGACTCCAAAAGAATAAATTATTTTTTAAAAAAGTCAAATATTTCGATTTTCGATGCATTGGTTACACATATTTTCATAATAAATTACTATTTAAAGGTCTTAACCAGTTGCCTGGTTGACATTTCCCTTTTCTATATTAAAGTTTGGTTAGATATCAGTATATTAGTTTTATTTTTTCATATTATTAAAGTTTGGTTGACATTTCCCTTTTCCCTATTATTTCATATTTAATTATTATAATAAATTTAAATTTTAAATTAGTATTATCTACAAGGCATCATTATTCAACTAAACTCTAGAGTATTAAAGAATTTTCCGTAATATTTTTTTTAAAAATCTTTTATAATATTTGACTACATCTCTTCGGAAAAAAATTTATTTACATTTAAAAAAAAATTGATTTTGGAATGTATAGTACTATATATTTTAAACAAATTCATACATGTTTTTAGAATTTATGATTATAGAAATACAATTTTAGATGTTATTTGTATTTCATTTACTATACAAAAATACACTTCGCGTAACGTTTTATTATGCTTCCAAAAGTATATTTATGCATGTTCTAGTCTTACAAATTTAATTTCAAAATGAGGGAAGAAGTACCTCTTGGAATCCAATTTTCAAAAGGTGTTAGGACTTCAAGAATATATGATGTAAACAAAATATAAGTTATGTCATGTCATTTATAATCAAAATCATAATACAATTGACATTTTCACCAATATTTTAAAAGCTTTCAAAGTGAATTGTAATCATAGAAGAGCTATTTTAATCATTGAAGTTTTGTAGCACCCTCCAATCCTAAATTGAGTGAAATGCAACACAGATAGATGGTGCTGCTTTGGGTTGTCTGGTCAAACAGCTTGTGCAGGAATATTTAGAAACATAAGAGGTGAAAATATTGGTTGCTTTACTTTCAACATTGGAATTGCTAATGCAGTGTATGCTGAGATTTTTGGAATCATTCTAGCTGTGAAGTTTGCATCTGAGAGAAACTGGAATAATTTGAGGATTGAGGCCGACTCTAGATTAGCTACCTTGGCTATCAAGTCATCTCATATCCCTGGCAGCTAAAGACCATATGGCTAAATTGCATGCACAAGATTACCAACATGAACTTTATCATCAGTCATATTTTTGGAGAAGGTAACCACTACGTAGTGCCCAACATTGGATTAACTATTAACAATTTCACTTAGTGGTCTTCCACCCCCGAGGTAAGTAAGGAGGACTTGGCTAATAATAAGTCATGACTTCCCTAAGTCCACTAATTTTTGCTTTGCTTAAAATAAGTTTAGGAACAATTCAATAAAAAATAATAAGATTAATTGCATTTTTTATTTCCTATTTTATAAAACTCGCCAAAATGGTCACTTTTTTTTGTTAAATATCCAGGGGATTCAATATAGCAAAAAAATTAAATTATTAGTGTAAATTTTAAAGATCTACATCCCATCACCTCTATGTAGCTCCGCCAATTTACTTGCCCCACCACCAAAGTATGAGCAACTACACAAGTTTTTCTCTAAGAAAACATTACCAAAGAGTTGGAAAAAGGTAAATATAAAATACTTTTAGAGTGCATTTAGATGAGGTAATTAAAAAGTTTTGAAGAATTTAGAATTATACGCAATTCAAATGATTCTTATAAATTTCTTTCATTTCTAAATATTTTTGTTAGGATGGAGTAATAAACAATTTCGTTGTCATAGTTTTTGGGTAACTTTTATAAATTTTAATCTTTTGGGACAAGTCAGAAAATTGAAAATAAACGGGTAAATTTGTAAATTAAAAAAATAGGGGTCATTTTGGTGATTTGGAAACATGTGAGGACCAAAATGCAAAAATTGAAAAAATTATAAGAATAAAAGAAATTTGAAATTCTAAGATTTTAGGTGTCATTTTAAATTTAACTAGACCATCAACTCGTGCTAACGCACGGGTCATATGGAAGGTAATATTTGACGGTAATAGGTAACAAAATAGTTTAGATGAATATCATGATTGTCATATAATATTTCGTAATATTAAGAAGCATAGACGTTAGTACTGTACCATAACATAATATTTCCATGACATCGTCCTTGATACCGTAACGTAACATATTAGGTTAAGTATAGTGAGACGGGTTAACATTTATAAGTAAGAGATTCAGTTAACTATAGTGAGACGGGTTAACGGTTATTCCTTTCCAAAAAAAATTGCATATAATTAGGAACATAATTTTATTTTACTTTAGATAAACATTAAATGCAAAAGTGTGGAAGGAAAAATTAGGTTAAGTATAGCGAGACAGTTTAACATTTATAAATAAGAGATTTGAACAAAATACTTCATAAATTTCCATCATTTTGAAAAAATTCTCATATTATCATCAAAACAATGGAATTCACCTAAAAGTATTTGAATTCCCTCAAAACATTACATTACCTTAAAACCTCCCTCTATCCAAACACACTCTTACAATTTAAAATAGGCTTAATTGCAGTTTTAGCCCCTAACTTTTCCAAAGTTGCGATTTTGACCCCCTAAGAAAAAAACTACAAAACAACCGCCTAAGTTTTGCAACTGTAGCAGTTTTGGCCCCCAAGGCAAACAAAAATA
>Ga0315914_1002210_pt1 | contig 29787 bp, 19 predicted proteins | sample MpolenodulesMG_FD_203920 | JGI IMG/M metagenome (GOLD analysis project Ga0315914, IMG submission 203920) | Medicago polymorpha root nodule microbial communities from Los Angeles, California, United States - elongated nodules | ecosystem: Host-associated > Plants > Roots > Nodule | place: USA...
CTTCAAGCTTTTCTCTACAACCCTCTTCTCTTCCTCTTTCTCTCTCTATCTCTTCTCAAAATTTTGTAAAATGATTGTGAACCCCAATTCTCTTAAAGACTAAGGCTTAAATAGTGTCCACACTATTGAGCTTAACCCTTAAAATCTAATGGGCTCAAAACCCTTACAAACTAACTCCCAAAGTTTCTATCCACTCACGGTTAAAAGTTATCAAATAATTACCGGTCCAAAACTAATTATCACAACCGAATAGTAAATTAGTAAAAATAATGGTTCTCACTTGCAACACTAAAAATAACTCTCACCATGAAATTACTAATTTAACCTTACTTGCAAAATGACCAAAATACCCTTCTATCACGAAAACCCATTAAAATACACACATAGGTAATTAATCACATACAAGCATAACTAAACACACATAAAAGCAATTAAAATTAAATCTAGTGAAAATCGGACTGTTAGAAGAACATCCTTTACAGTGAGGTGTAAGTAATGGATGTCAATGAAAGAGACAAGAGATCCAAGGTAGCCTAGACCACTCTAGTTAGTGAACCAAAATGAGGAAGAACCACTGCCAGGGCGCCATTTGTAACCATCTTTAAGCACATTTTTAGCACGGATGATGGAGGACCATTTAGGAGTGCTGCTCCTAAGGGATTTTGCTTGAAGCATGCCATGATCCATAAATACTTGTTCGAGAAGAGGTGAACCCATAATTTGTTGGAGGATTGCACTAAGTCCCAAATGAGTTTTCCAAGATGACAAATATTTGTCTCTCTAGCCGATCTAATCCCTAGGCCACCAAGGTTCTTTGGCCTAGAAATTTTCCGTGAATCTACCAAATGGATACCTTTGTTGTTTGAGTCCATCCAAATGAAGTTGCGAGTTGTTTTTTCAATGCTATCATAAATTCTTTGGGGAAGATAATTAATCTGAATGTAGTAAGAAGGAATGGCTGATAAAACAGACGAAGCAATCGCCAATCTACCTGATTTTTTTATAAGTCTATTCTTCCAAGTCGCAAGTGTGGTTTGCATTTTCTCAATGATGAAATTGAAGTCATTTTTCTTAGGTCGGTACTCTTTGAGAATAGGAAAACTCGAATACTTATACAGGGATGTCGTGCATCTGATTTCGGAGATAGAAGTTAGATTGTTAATTTTTTCCTGGGGAGTGCCTGAAGAATAAAAGGCTATATACTTGGAAAGAATGATCTTCAATCCAGAAACCTTGTTGAAACGGTCAAACAAATTTTTGATAAACCGAAGTTGAGAGTTTATAGCCTTGGAAAACAAGAGGACATCATACGCAAAAAGAAGGGGAGAAAATTGGGGCTCGTGTTAGAGATATGGATAAGCTCCCAATTACCATGATGATCAACATTGTTAATAGCAATAGATAGCTTCTCCATGCAGAGGATAAACAGGTAAGGAGAGAGATGATCACCCTGCCTGAGACCATGAAAGGGCTTAAGGGGGGCATTGTGTTACCATTCCAAATGATAGAAAAAGTAGATGAGGAAACACAATGCATTATCAGCTTGATAGTGATGTCTTAGAAGCCAAAGTCTTGGAGACAAGAATGAAGGAAGTCCCAATTAACATTATCGAAAGCTGTCTCCAAATCAGATTTGAAAGACACAAAACCTTTCTTCATTTTGGACCTGCGCATAAAATGAAATAGCTACGGAGTAGCTACGAAATTGGTCGTAGCAAATCACATATTTTCTTATAGTGGTTCGAGAACCTGAATTAAGGGAGGATGTTGTATTTTTCTAATTCAAGCTATAGGTAGAAAATAGTTATTATATTAGCAATTAAAAATTAGCTATTTTTGTGAAAATTAGTTGGAAGGATAGTTACTTGCTTTGCAAGTTAGTTCGATATAAAGTAGTATAAATGATTCTAACATTCACTTTCATTCACTAATGAGAATATAGAATTACAATCTATTGCATATATCTCTTCTCTCTCTCAATTTCTCTTTGAAACTTCATTGCTTGAGTCACAAGAAAGCTTTGCTACGCTAACAAATCCGAATAGAAAGAAATTTATTTAAGTATTGTAAAGCCTCAACTTAAGATGCACTTTTCAAGCTTAAACATTTTGTATAGATATTTTTATATAGACTTGAGAGCATAAATATACCTTAAATAGAGCAGAAATCAATAAGTTAATTAAAGCTGAGCTGACACTCAAAATGTCAAGCCGCTGTCGTGTTTACTTGGTACTCCATAGACAAGTACAATTTGACAACAACATCAAAATTTAACACAAAGAAATTATATGAGTTATTTCATTTTATTATCATAATATTTGACTTGCAATGTATGTATATATGGACTTCTTTGCAAGTATCATTATAAGCAAAGTAAGAGAAAAACGATAGAAGGAAGAAATTTCCGTGAACGGCAATGAAAAAAAATATATTAAAGTACCAACAATATGAATCACCTGCAAATAAAAAAGTAAAGAAATAAGAAGTTCAATTTCAACAAAAAATAAAACACTAATCAAGAAAGGAGAATGTTAAATAGTGTCTCACGATATTGGTTAAACAATTAAAATAAGTAAGTTTTTATTAAAAGTTGTGTAATTATTATTTGATCATCAATAACAGCTTGTATTTTTAAGATAAAGTTTTTATTTATAGATTTCTTAACGATTGTCTCGAGAACAAAGTTAACAAGATCGAGAAATCCAAAAGAAATATTCACCTTTATCGTTCCATTAGGGACATTTCCTATTCCTTCCAGGTCCACCATAGTAAAAGTAATTCCCCTCGTTATTAATCCCTTTTATTATATTATAGCAATTTGGTTCTGTTGCATACACATTGAGATTTGACAATGGAATCAACTTGTTATCAGAATTCACAACTTGCATATCCCTAAAATATGAAGCTTTTGAGGAACCCTCATCTGCAAAATGTCCACTACCCATTTGGGTTGATGAGTGTGTCCCAGTTGACTTTATATACACTTCTCCACCAAATTCAACGGTAGTTGCACTATCCTTCAAACTTGTGAACAAAGAATATGGCCAATATCCAATTATGTTTCCAGATCCATATGAAAGCCACCAATTCCCATTTATTTTATCCTACACGAAAAAAAAGTAATAATATAACCTTAAATGTCACTATAAAAAAACTTACTTTGACCTTTTAAAAAATATCGTGTTTTATTGTAACATTTTGTATTTCAACTTTATCATTCACTTACATGTTATTCAATCTTTTATCATTTCTTTCCCAAAAAAAAAAAACATAAAGATTGACACGTTAATGCCCTAGTTCCCTTATAAGAGAATTCTTGAAAAATTCATGAAATTGAAACTTATACAAATTGTCGTGATTTTTTTTTATTTTTACTAGCGAAAAGACGGACACATTTTTATTGCACTATCGTTTGAAACTTATGAACGATGTTTTTTTTATGAAGTTTTAATTTTGATTAAAACTAAAACTATAAATGTTTGTTGCTTTCAAATTATAATAAATCAAACTAACCATGATTATTTATTTCAATGACACCAACAATCTAACAAAAAATATATAATCTAATTTTTTTTAATAACACCAGCAACAATTTTTAATATAGAAAAATTTGTTTAAGAGTATAATTTGGATAATGAAAAAGTAAGTATAAATATACTCAACTAGTTTATTATACTTTTTAAATTATAAATTAAAAAAAACAGACATATATATATATATATATATATATATATATATATATATATATATATTCATATCGTGTTTGTTATATTTTTTAATATTTAAATTTATTCTTATCTATTTATTACATGTTTTATTTGTATTGAAAATTGAGCGCATTTTTTAAAGGAGAAAAGACCAGCCAAAAGAGCTGAAATGAGTTATTTTCTTTATATATAGTATAGATAATTCAATAGTCGTAGAAATTCAATAGATTAGTCAATTTGGTTATTAGAACAAAAAATCAAATGATTTTTGCAATTAAATGATCCCAATCACATTAGCCACATATATACCAGAATAATTTTTTTCACACAAATACCTTTTCCAACATCTTAATGTCCCTACTTAAATCACAAACTTGCGTTACCAAGCTCGGCATATACCAGAACAATCTTAGAAACTATATTTAAGAAAACAAAATAAAAGTATTATTTTTAAAAGTATATTTGACTTTGTTTTTAATAAAAAAAGTATAATTGATTTTTGTTTTTAGGGAAAGTATAATTGACTTATTTCTACACATTTGAAGGCATTATCGATAATTCACACAAGAGGAGGGAGACGAGATATCTACTAAATTATCCATAATCCAAACTCAATTTAATAATTTGAATAGAAAATTTACCTTAAAGATTAATAAAGTAATTTCAAGTTGTCGTCCATTATACGTAGAAATTGGAGAAATTGCACCTCCAAGTACATGTGTTTTGCTAGTTTGAACAAAGCCTGGACAACGTAAATTGTAGCATCCAGTTTGTTTATATGCATCAGCCTGCAATTATCAAGACCAAATAAACAACTTGAAAATAATTATTTTGATTTAATACTCCTATAAATTTAATTTTTTCATGAATACCCCTATATTAGTCGACCAATATTGCGACGGGAGTATTCTCTCAGAAATTTGTGACGGATTTTTATTGCGTTGATAATTTGTGACGGAAATCTGGGTTTCAAATATCCATATTATGTGAGCTTTCGCGTCAGACTTTTGCTGTCTGCCTCCGTATGAAAACCGTCGCAATTTGTGTCGGTTTTTATTTCCCTCGCTAACTTTTCCTGATTATGTTGCGTCGCAAAATCCGTCGGAAAATCATTTGCAACGGATTTAAGCCTATTTTGCAACGGAGTCAAGCAGTCGCTAAACTCGAATTTTTTATTACTAGTCACTCTTCATTTCACTAATTTACTTACTCTTAACATTCTCTCCTATAATAAATAAGGACACAAACTAAATTTAACATTTAATACATTTTCAAATTGGCCAATGTTTCTTATAAAAAATGACCAAATTTTTTAACTCTTTTGTTTCTAATAAAAATAATCCGGTATGTTAGGGTATAAATTACTTACCGTCCAATAGACAAACAATCTAGGGAGATAGTCCCCGTAGATCTCGTGGCTCACCTGCATAAAAATTACTTGATCTTAGCTTTATTGGCTAAAATACAAAATTAAGTACATTGCGGAAATGATATTGTGTTAAACCTTGTTTTCATATAACTGATCTATATAAAAGTAACATAAGCTATCTCTATGTGATTAGACTTTGGAGAAATACTAAGATGATTATTGATAATTAACATGCCTGCCAACCAGCTTCAATGGTGTTGGCATTTCTACCGGTGACGAGCCATATTTGAGACAAGCTGAATTCTTTTTCACCTTCCACATGGGGGGCCCACACATTTATTGAAGCTTTTGCTCCGTAATACCGATCTCCGGTTACAGACTCATATGAATGCTGCAGAGTGTAGAGTAATTAGAAGAATCCATTTGTTATTTCATTTTTAAAATAGTTGAAGCAATCATATAAACAATTAAATTAAAAGAGACAATATAGTAGGTGCATGATGAAACAACTTTTTTTCCTTTTTTATAAAAAAAAAAAAAAAAAAAACAAGTATATGGTCCATACAATGAACAACGAATGTCTCAAGTTTTGTGAGATTCAAATGGATGATAAATTGTCTTTAAAAGATTTAACGTTATTGCGTGCATAAATTCAAGTTTAAACATGAGGTATTTCACAATTTAAAAGAAAAGGATTCAATTTGATGACTTAAGAAAGATAGAAAATTGAAAACTTTTTTATTTTTCAGAAGAAATAGTTTATTATGCTTTTATCAAACAAAAGTTTGTTCAATAAAAGCGTAATCCCTCTAAAAGGGTTAGAAGCACAACTTGTTATTCGTTTTCCTTCCATTCATTTATAATTTTCTATATATATTTGGCGTTAATCCCTCTAAAAAAATTATAATTTGCCTGAAAATAGAATAGAAGGCAAAAACCCGAAAACAAACAATATTAAGAAGAAAAAAAAATGAGTTCTTTTGATTGTATACCACGTGTTTATATTTAGAGGTATCCATTCCGACTTGGTTTAATTTTCTTCCAAACGTGTTAATAGACCTAGCTCTTAATATGTCCTCTTTTTTTGTTCTTCTAATTGGAATTGTTCCTTCTGGACATGATTCATCGGATAAACTCCACAATTGAAAGTTGTCACTCAAAATATCCGTTTGGTTATGGCCTCTTGGTCTTTCTTGAGGATCCTATATATAAATATGCATGAAAAATTATCAATTACAAAGTTGAAATATAATAGCTTAATTAGTTTCAAAAAATATATTTATGAATTTTTCTTGATTCAATTAACGAAAAAATACCAATGGTTTTTGTCCTTTCAGTAGAGGATGATCAAAAGCTGGTTGTTTATGAGACACAATACAGTCTATCATATCGCCATCTGGACTCTGAAAATGAAAACAAACATAAAATATATAAATTAAAAAAATAAAAAATAAAAACAAACACAACCACAACCATTAATCTAAGAGTGTGTTTGGATATGCATATGAAAGTTTTATGAATTAGATGCGAATGATCTTTATTTTTGATGTTTTTTTGTTTAACGAAACTTTTTTTGGATCAACATTGAAGTTTTGAAAATATTGAGGGACAAATTTGCAAAATTTCAAAATTTATAGGAAGCGATTTATACATCTATACTTCTATACTATATATAAAGAAAACAACCATTTTCAACTCTTTTGGGCTGAATTTTTCTTTCCAAAAATGTTTTTAATTTTCAATACAAATAACACATGTAATAAATAGATAAGAATAAATGTAAATATTAAAATAAAAGTGTAACAAACACAAATGTCCAATTTTTTTCCTTTATCATTTAAAAAGTGTAACAAACTAGATGAGTGTATTTATATTTACTTTTTCATTATTCCAATTATACCCTTAATCAACAACTTTTTTCTATAATAAAGAATTTTTTTGAAGGAATAAAGATTGTTGTTGGTGTTATTAAAAAAAATTGAATTTAGATTATATTTTTGGTTATATTGTTGGTTTCGTTGAAATATATAATCATGAGTAGTTTAATCTATTATAATTTAAAAGAAAAAAACATTTATATTTTACCTTTAATCAAAATTAAAATTTCATAAAAAAAATAGCGTTCATAATTTTCAAACGTTAGCGCAATAAAAAGAGCGAAAGGACGGACACGCGAGTGTCTATCTTTTTGCTAGTTTTTATAAAATATACGGACCAATTAACCAATTGTAAAAAGTTATAGGGACTAATGTACACATTTTGACCATATAGTGACAATTTTTTTAAATTTTGAAAAACAACATAAGGATCATTAATACTTAAATATTCACATTTTATAAGGTAATGAGAGTTTCAAACGTTTAGCTACCAGGACTAGGATGTAGTAATCTTTTGAACTGATTAAAATGACTTGAACCGAAGTCCAATAGGTAATATTTGAAATTCTAAGTTTAGCTCCAACAATATTATAACTCATGAAAACTATTTATTTTGAAGATTCTCTATTACTATCCAAACTAGATAATTTATGATGAAAAATTGAAATTATCTTCTAAAATTATATTGTTTCATAAGATTTTCTCTTCCAAACACGCTCTAATTACACAAACATAATCATATCCATTAATGATTTAAAGAAAATTTAAGGTTTATTTTAACATACTTGAATTGTCTTAACAGGAGGTTTGTTGATTTGTTGAAGATGACTCGTTATAATTTTCTTCAACTTGTGAAATTCTTCTGATCGGAAAGTTTGATTGGCTAACCGATGGTAACTTGTTTCTGAAGCTAAGCAAGCAAAGAAACAATGTATTGAGAGAGACAAAAGAAAGAAACCATATAATAGATTAGCCATTTTTGCTTGTGAGTTGATGAGAAACTAGGCAAGGGGCCAAGGATGTATATATAGTGGTTTAAAATCTGGAATTTTTTATTATTATTATTATTATTATTATTATTATTATTATTAATTATTATTATTACGGGTGTACTTTTTTTTGTCTTTGGCCCTGTGTTATAGTAATAATAATAATCTCTTCATTTCAAAATAACCGAGTCATTTGTAAATAAAATTTTAAAATAAATGTCACTTTTCAATGTAACATTAATTAATAATTTTTTCAATTATAAAAAAAACTCTAACATTGATTTTATTCTCAGTTGAATATCTTCTACCCTACATTTATCATAATGATGAATACATTAATATTTGACGATCATACTTTTTTTTAACAAGAATAAACAATGGTATTTAAAATATTTTTTTCGCTCTTTCCCTTATACATTCTTTTTAATAGGCTTAATAGGTCATTTGGTCCCTCAAATAATTTCCAATTTTCATTTTGGTCCCATAAGTAATAAAACTCATGTTTTGGTCCCTCAAGTTCACCTCCGTCGGTCAAATAAATCCTTCCCGTCAACAACAACATCTCTGGATCTCTTTCACCTTCTTCTTGTTCGTGTTTCTTCTTCTTGTTTGTGTTTCTTTAAGCTCACATCTAGAACCCAGAAAAGTGTTTTAAGAGAGGAAGCGTAGGCACATAACCAACTTAGATCTGAAGGTTTCTTTCTCTGTCTTCATTCTTCTTCTTCTTTTTTTGCTTTGATTCGCTGAAGAGGAAAGATGAAAGAATTGAGTGATTCGAATCTCAAACTCAATTTTTTTTCTTTGTTGTTGGGATTCGAATATGAAATTGAGAGAAGATGTGACTATGGTGGAATGAATTATTTTAGGTGGGATTCTCTGAGAAGAAATAGGAAAGAATTGAGATGAGGAATAAGATTATGGTTGAATGAATGATTTCAGGTTTGAGTTGATAATGATGGAGGTGGGGTTTAATTTATGTTGTTTGTTTTTATGGAATTTTTTTCTGGATTTTTTTATGAATTTTGTTGAGTATGATATTGAAGATGATGAATAAATTGAGGGAAGAAGCTGAAGAAATTAAAAAAAATAAAGTGTTGATGGTTAACCGGAAGATACAATAGACTTGCATGATTCTACGATCATTTTTCTTAAGAAAAGATCAAAGGGTTAAAATTGAAAAATTAATAAGGTCTATGGTGGACTATCTACCATGTTGGTCCACCATAGACATTTAGGGTTAAAGTTAACATCCATGGATTTATTTGACCGACGGAGGTGAACTTGAGGGACCAAAACATGAGTTTTATTACTTATGGAACCAAAATAAAAACTAAAAATTATTTGAGGGACAAAATGACCTATTAAGCCTTTTTAATTCGTATGAAATAATCAAATTGCTCAATTATTTTGCTACGGAAGGAGTAACAACAACAATAATAATAATTTGGTTGAAAAAGTATAGTGGTTTAAAAATTGCTAAACCGTCCGTTCGAGAAAAAAAATGCTAGACCGTCATTGTTATTATGAAGTCAGTCTCTTAACCATTCTAAGTTGCTGGCAAATATGCAATTTAAAAGTTTTTTTCGTACAAAATTTAAAAGTTAGTCAACGGAAAATGGATAAGAGTTTAACATACATAATTATATGGAAAATACTAATGTGTCCAAGAAAAATTCCACAAAATCTGACGAATGACTTTTAAGCATTGACTTTCTACCTCTTATTTCTTATCTTCCAACGGTCACAATTACAAGTAAAAACAATTTTTTAGATAAATTGAATAATTAATGTATCTGATCACATTTATAGATCATATACATTAACTATTTAATGTATCTAAAAAAGTTGTTTTTTTCTTATAAATATGACCGGATGGAGGATGCGTACGATCCTCTAAATTTAAGATTATCTTTATTTCTTTTATTTGAAGAGACAAAACTACAAAGAAGTCTTAAAAATATTATTTAGTTATATGAATTTATAAGCTATTAGCCATAAACTAATATATTGTGTTTGTCAAAGAGATCCTAAATAGAAAAGGATGGTACTCAATAGACCCCTTAAAATTGTTCAATACCATTCCACAAAATTGATAGAAAGTTACGACATGATCGTAATGTACACAAAAAAAAAACCGATCGAATGCAAAATTGAAGAGCCCATTCAACAATCATCGTAAAAAAAAATTAGCCATCAAGAGAAAAAATCAAAATTGCCCGGACATTCAAGCGCCCAAAATCGTACATAAATCTAGTTTTCTTAACTTACTCAATTTTAAAAGTAAAAACCAACAAATAAACCAATAAATAAATAAAATAAATGAGGGTGAAAGAATTCACCTCCTCTAAAATAAGCAACTTATAAAGTATAAAGTGAGTAACATCAACTATTCTTTAATATAACTATGTGACTAGTTTGACATTTGGCAAATTGATATCATCATGCAAGATGAAAGCATCCTTTTGTTTATTGATCTTTATAGTCTTTGTGGATCTTGGAACTTTCAATTCCATTGCTCCATATGGAGAGACTTCCTTAATCAAAACGGTCCAAACCATTTAGACTTCAATCTGCCTGAAAAATCTTTCAATCTAGAATTGAATAGTAGCATTTGTTATCTCGTATAAACATCTCTTTTTCTCCAAATGATGTTATTAATAGAGATGTCGAATTGATCCATAAATTCACCATCCATTCACATGTAATTCATCCATCCAACTAACAATTAGTTAAAGCATTGGATTGAATTGAATCCATCCATTTCATAATATATTAATTTTTTGAATTTATTGGGTCAACTAATTAACTCACAATATAAATTCATTGACTAAAATATATAAAGTTTATTTTATCAAATTAATGGATGAATCAGATGAAATTATGTTTAATGGATAGATTGAATTGGAACTTTTTAAAGGAATTTTTGTTGGCCGACAATGTTGGCCAAGTGGGCCGTCCCTTGGTGTTTGTGCGACTATCGTGCCTTGCACTGAAATGGTGGTAAACAACTAAATAAACATGCTTGTAAAAAAATAAAGGGAAATGCTAAATAATGTATTTGGGCAATGCTTAAGATGATAGAAAGAGAAACATTACATTGGAAAATGGTGAAAAGTGAAGAATTTAACTTTTTAAAAGTTAAAACATTGAATTCAATGTAATATACTATTTTTTGTTTCTTTAACCATTGTTCTGAGAGCACCGGTTAGCAAGATCCAAAATAAAAAATAAAATCTAAACAAACATGCATCACCTACCTTTTAGATGTAATTTCCTTAACTACCCATTGGATGTATTCTATTGGGATTTGGAAGGATTTTAGTGATTTTTTATGATGAAAAAGTCTTCATAGTACATATCAAAACTTTTGTTTAATTAGGATTTTTTATGATGAAAAAGTCATCATAGTACAAACCAAAAATTTTGTTTAATTAGGATTTTTTTTAAGCTTTTAAATATAGGAAAATGTTAAAGAATGTGCATAAGATATAAGATATTGTTTAAAGAAACAAATATAAAAATAATATGTTAAAAAGTTTTTCTTTCAAAAATAAGTTCATTAAAGTTTTAAAATTATTGTTTTCAATATAAAACTACTATTTTTAATTTCTTTAATTAGTGTCTTTAATTATTGACCTTTTAAGTATAAAATTTTTGTGATATTCAATCAAAAACTTGCTGAATTACAGGCTATTCTTATGGGGTTACAGCTAGCTAAAAACTTGAACATTGTTGATGTTGTATGCTATTCTGACTCTCTCCAATGCGTCAACCTCATCAACCGGCCTGCAGTGGTCTATCATGCTTATGCCACTCTTATTCAAGACATCAAGGATCTGATTCGGCTTTCAAACACTCCTATATTGCACACTCTTCGTGAGGGGAACCGCTGCGCCGATTTTCTTGCAAAATTGGGAGCTTCCGTGGACTCAGCCTTGTCTATTCATGCCACCCCTCCTGAAGGATTGGTTCCTCTCTTAAAGGACGATGCTTGGGGAACTTACTTCCCCCGTGGCTAGCTGTTGTTCCTGCCTTCTTTTGTGTTTTTTTTTCTTTTTTTCTTCTGCCTATGTAACCAAAAAAATTAAGTAAATAGGCGTGGCATTAAAAAAAATCTTCAACTTCCATGTATTGTTTAAAAAATAAGATTTTAATGGACATTCTAGTAAGTTTTTAGCTTGAAAAAGTATTTTCCAACATCACGAAATTTCAATGGATTCTCATCATCTATTCTCTTATTCCCTTTTCTCTAATATATCTTCGTTTCTTTTATGTTCAACTGGTTATATAACTCTCATATTTCCAATTTTATCCTCCACTTTTGTTATGTCTTTTATACATTTATATCTTTCTCATTTCTTTTTGTTTTCTCTAATGTTATTCTCTACTTTGTCATCCCTTGAACATTATTGTTGGATAAACATAAAATGAAAAAGGCTTTAACACTACTACATAAATGACATTTCACATCGATCGAAATCGACTTTACACATCGGGTCCCAGTTGATGTCCCTAAAGGTGAAGTTATATGTCAACCACTTTTCTTCCTTCAAAAATAAATGTCAACCACTTTTCACATCGGGTACAGAACCGTTGTGATAGATAGTAATCCACATTTGGTTGACAAACACCGATTTGATATCTCACTACTAGAAAACTGTCATTTAGTGACCGAGTTAGAGACCAACAAAATTAGTCACAATAGTGACCGACTTTGAGACCATAAATATTAAAACTTTCGGTCACGAATAATTAGTTTCTAAATCGGTCACAAAATTATTTTAGAGACCCTTTTAGAGATAGATATATCAGTGACCGATAAATCAGTCTCTCAATAAAAATTTAAATTAAAGTAAAAATTACTTTTTTGGTCTTCACTCGTTACAACCACTCGTTTTTCACTTTGTTCCTTTTTATTTTCTCTCACCTGAGAAAAACATAACCTAGCCGCTCCCTCTCTCACTAATATCACCACTATTTTCTATCTTTCTCAGCTAGATCTGGCCACCACTCTAAGAGATCGTAGAAATAGATCTAATTTTCGAGATCCCCTTCACGAGATCTATCATCTGGTTCAATCAGTTTTCCAATAGGAGCAACTTCATCGTTGCTCTCCTCCTCTATTTCACTGTGGTATCCTCTCCTTCAAAGGTTAATCTTCTTTTCTTCTTTCGATTCCTTTATTCTTGAAACTTAAAAACCACCTTTTTTATTTAAAACCCTAACTTTCTTCTTCATTTTTATACAAAAATTGCTTAGATTAGGTATGACAATAAGATGGATAAGTAATTATATAAACTCAACTTGTGCTTTAGTGGTTGGCGATGGTTTCAATCCACTCCACAACAGAGGTATTTGTTTTTCTCTTATGTTTTTATAATTTATTTTAAGATTTAACTTTTTTAATGCAAATTTATTTCATAACACAGTGAAAACATTTGTAGAATTATTTTAATTTGTTGTAGTTAAATCCAGATTTAATTTCTAATAGTTCATCCTTTTATTCCAATCATTTTAATTCCTTCATATATTAGAATCAATATATGAAATTGATTTCTTTCATGACTATATTAGTAGCTTAGAAATGATTTTGGACTTTAAAAATAATGTAAGCATTTTGGTTCTTTAACAAAAAAAGCATGCTTTTGTCTTTAAGGACTAGTGGTTTTTCCGAGCCTTTTTGAAGGTGTCCGACTGGAGTTATGGTTTGGAGGAACATCAGTTGTGGGGTGTGTTTGTAGGTGTTTTTTGATTGCCTAGTAGAGGGTCTTGCTGAGTGCTGTTCAGAGGCAGCTTGTGGCATTTTTGGGTGCTCTATTGGTGTTGTTTGGGTGTTGTTCTGCTGTGTTTTCCTGCTGTTTTGGTGCTTCAGCAGTTGTGACAGCAGCGTTTTTGTTGTTGCTGCAGCTTCTGGTGTTTTTTTTCCTTGATTGTATAGCTTGCCTACCCGTTTAGCACGTTTTGTGCCGGGTGTGTTTTAATAATATATGATGACTAAAAAAATAGTTAAAAGTTAAGGAAAGTGGTAGTGAATTTAATAGAAAAAATTGTTCATAACCGAATGAAACTATGTTGAGGGTATATTTAGATTAGTTGTATTTAAGGAATGTTAGAGATACTTTTGGTTAAACTAATGACAACAATACAATTTTTTAGAATTCTTAAAGTCATCTGAGTTTCTTGATTTTCTATTTCAATTTTCAGTATCATCTTTTACATTGTTTGTTAGCTGATTTGGTGATGTCTATCAATTGTTACAGAAAAAACAATAAGCTTTGAGAGGATGTTGTTGACAAACTTTGTTGTTTGGCTCATGCCCTTGTTAAGGATTTCAAGATGTTTATATCCTCAAAATAACGAGCTGACGACTTCGTGTTCAGGTTGTTAGTGATCTGCTAGATGATTTGGACAGTGATCCTTATGAAGTTGGATATAATGCTCATGAAATCAATTGGCATTAGGTATGCTCTTGTGATAGTTATAAAGTTTTATCCTTTTATTTTTGCCTTCGGCCATTTTGGAATATATCTGCTTGTATACATCAATTGACTTTGAAATGAAAATTTAAACTAATCTAAGAAAGTTGGTTTTTATATGCTACCTTATCTTTTGATGGTATATGGTGTTTAGACTAAGCATTGAGCCCCGTTTATTCTAAAACTAGACTTATAATCCTAATTGAAGTTAGGAGTTAACCATGGAAATAACTAAATTAATTATGGACGGATAATCAATGATACCTTGTGGTTCTTGTGATTTTAGAAACTATGCACTATGTCAGCAAGTAATACATATAAGTATAATTAATAATTTAGAGTCTTGCTTATATATCTTCATCTAATTATTTTATCCTACTCAAGAATTTTTCAATGTACCTTTTAAATGGAGAAGAAAAGAGGAAACATTGCTTCACTTACCATGTTCACTTATCATTCTCCACTACCATTGTACCTTTTTAAGTGTTGAAGTTTTACAGTTGTCACCGCTATTATATGTCTTGTCATGATAGAAAGTTGCCTTCATTGGTACAATACTACTCTTTGTTGTTCATTTGTTGATCTTCTTTTGGTGCTGGTTTGAATGTTTCAGGACTCTAGTACAAAATTCGTTTTAGATGCTAGGAGCTCGTTTTGACTTGGATGTGTGATGTTGGTGAATTTTCATTGATCAAGATCATTTTTCTGAGCCTTGGGTGTTTCTGCCATTACAAGTGATTTTGGAATTTATTATATTTTCTTTCTAGTTGTAGGCTAGTTCCATTCTATGCCATGACATTAGGTGTTTTGTAGCATGCTATTTATTCTTTCTTGACTTTAGTTTGTAACAATTTTGTACTATGTTGATGACACTATGCTACTTGAATTAGTGATTAATAAATTTGTCCTTGCCATTTCAAAAAAAATATCAATGTTTGAATGTCTTTGGTGTGTGTGAAATATTTGAGAGATTAAATATGTTTTAAAAGTGTTTTCACAATGTTTTGGACTATTAATGAAGATTCTTTCATTTTTTTATAAATAAAATCGGCATTTAGAGACCGAAATAGTGACCTACAGCAGTCGCTACTGGTAGTTCAATTCAATTCATATAGGTCACAAAATCAGTCACTAGAATCTGTCGCCACTTCGGTCATCAAAGTGCAGTCGCAAAATCAGTCTCTATCTTCAGTCACAGAAGCAGTGGCTGAATTTCAGTTGCTAAAACAGTCACGGTGAATCAGCGGCTCTTATTTTTGGTCAGTAACTTCTTTAGTGACTGATTTTGATATAATTGCGACTGATAATTCGATCTCTAAAAGGATGATTTGTTGTACTGCTAACATAGGATTTCACATTGGGTGTTCAATAGCAACCGATGTCAAATATGTATAAATCGCATCAGCTGTATTACCCCCGATGTGAATTCTAGTTCCATTTATGCATGAAGGTTTACATTTCACTTCGGGTTGGTTACCAAATCTGCCTTTTTTTTTGTATTGACAAAATTTAATACTCAAAACTCCAACGATACTTTTGAAAGGCAAAACAAAATACTTCTTAAACAAACAAAACTCCCAAAAGGTTTATGTCACAAGCAACTAAAAAACAACTATGCCACAATTCGATAGAATTTTGACGGATCCCTATCGAAACTAGATGACCCCTAATTTCTTCCTTGTACTATGTTTTGGGTCCCAGTTCCCATAAGAAGCACAAGAACATGGAAAAATTCTTTTCATCAAGCTGTAGAAATTTAGTCACTCTATTACTCTTCCAAAGTGTATTGGTAAGGTCAAATGTTTGAAACAGTTAGAGTAATGAGAGACACATTTAAATTATCACTTACATTGACCAAAAATACATACTACAATATATTCCAATACATCAAAACCATTCAATCACGGAAGCATGAAACTAATCATGACCAACCTTACGATTTATTTGTTATCCTTTTTTTTTTTTGACAAAACTTGTTATCCTTTTTTATTAACTCTTATTATATTTTTATTTTTTAAAAAATTTTAGAAAATATTTTGAAATCTTATAAGCCAATAAAGTATTTTGAAATCTTAAAAAAGTATGTTATAAATCCATTAAAATTCAATCTTGAAATTCTAATTGTAAAAAAGTCTTTAAAAAATTTAAAGACATTTTTTTTCTTTCAAAAAGGTCTCTTAAAATTCCAAATCCAATGCATCGTGCTTGATTGGAAGAAGATGGAGAGGAGGAGAGGAAATAGAAGAGAATGTTTAATATTTTGTATATTTGGTTCAATTTTTAAAAAGGAGGGAAGGGAAATAAAAACCCTCTTATACCATATATTTGCTTGGTTCCATTTCTATGAAGTGATGGGGAGGAAAAAATTGTGCAATTTAAATTTTCATTAAATTTATAAAACTTCTCTCAATTTTATATTGAAACCTAATTTTATCCTTATAATTTTTTTAGTAACTTTTTTAAGTAACGTTGCCTGCTTCTGGTTTTTTTTTTTTTTTTACAAAAACAAACAATATTCTTTTATTCAAATTGATAGAGTACATCAATTTGAAGGTTGAAGTGGATGATAGTCCCATTGATTTTTCGGCGCCATAGACTAAATGTATATCATTAGTTTAGTTGAAATGTATATCATTAGGTGAAATGTGTAATGATATAAATTCAACTCTTTTTTGGTATAATGATATATATATATATATATAATGATTTATTTAAAAACAATGATAAAAACCACAATGACATGCAAATCTGTGATGTTCTGTTTCAGTTCTGTGTACTGAAGCAGTTCGGATTATATAATCTGAATTAATCCGAAGGTATTTTTGGAAGAAAAAAAAATAGGGCGCGCTAGAATACCATAGGGTGGGAAAAGTAATTCTCTTATTTTGATTAACCTATTAATATGAAAATCCATCCAATTTATCCATCTTTCCACCATAGTCATTAGAATATTGCTCTTTAGACATGTATGATTTGTTATCATGCACCCCCGAAGTGACCAAAATAACCTCAACGACTATAATTATTGTTCTCTATTGAACGACAATTAATTGTCGCTTGCTCTTGAACGAAAGTTAATTCTCGGTCCGTTATGAGACTATATCATAAACAAAAACGACACCAATTCCATATTCAAACTCATTCATAAAAAAACCAAACTCCATCCCAACTTCAACAAATCAACCTTCAATAAATTTCTTCAAACGCAAGCAACTAATCAATAAAATAACAAGTGTTCAAAATACCTAATCGTACACATTGTTAGTTTATATGATTGACGGATTTTAGTTGCTCATATGTTAAGGTTTTTCTATTGTGAAATTGATGAACGTTTGGGTAGTTGTTGATCAATAACTTGCTCATTTGGATTGTGAATGTAGTTTAAATTAAGTTCTAGTGCAATGTGATAGTTTAAGAATTGAAATAATACAATAGACATTGTTTGTATATTATGTGCTCCAAGTAATTGATGCCTCAAAGAATTTTTCATTAATTATTTTTTTGTTGTTTGTTGTGTACATATGACTGACAGCAGAGATATGCTCAGGCTAGACAGACAAACCCAGACCAGTAATGTACGTATAGAGAATTCTGCAACAAACCCTCCTTCTAAACAGGGCCCACGTAGACACGACGATAAGTGCCAAAATATAGCTATTTTCACTAGCACTTATCGACTTAATTTGAAGAAAAACAATTACATAAAAAAACTCCCAATTTATCATAAATACAAAAGATTTATAATTTTAAGCCGGTTAGGCTGCTTTTACCTATGTCCCTTCATTTATATGGGTTTTTGATCTAGAAAACAAAAACAAAGCAGAAAATTCTAAAATTGTCAATATTCAGAATGTTGTCATATTCGCTTAGCGAATAGGAAGCCCGCCTAGAGAAGCTTCACTAGGTAAACAACAAGCCCTCCTAGAAAATCGAAGAATCATGTCATCTTTGCTAGGTGGGTGATGACGGAGCATCAAATGGTATTTTGACTATGTTTTTACTACTTTTATTTGCATTTGAAAACAAATAAGATGAAAGTTAGAGGAGTTATCAATGATTTGAGGAACATATTGTATTGTTTTCACTCGAGTCGTTGTAATACACTTTTATCCTAAATCATGAAACTCCATAGGTGTTTTGAGTATTTTGTAGTGAGAAATCGTGTAAATTGACAAATCAAAACATCACATAAAGAATCATGGATATGAAGTTTTAAGACCAGTGGTTCTTAGAAGGTTTTATTAAGAGAATTTTTTTTTTTGTTTTTGATAAGGCCAAGAGAAAGGCGAGGCATCCGGGAGAGGCTGAAGCATCCCAATTAGGTTGGCACCCAACAGACACCCCCTTCCTCTGCCGCCTTTCCAGTACGTATATTTATTAAAAAAAGGGGAAAAAATTGCAACGAGGGGGGACTAGGCCAATACCCTCGAAGGAAATAAATATATACAGAAACTAGGAACGACAAATCTAAGGAAATCTATAATTCGGCAGTCCATTTCTGTCCCTAGAAAAATCTGGCCCCAAAGATGGAGGCAACAAGGTGAACCACGTGGTGTCATGCAATCATGCCCCAAAGCGGCTAGGTCTTCAGCACAAACATTTCCTTCCCGAAAGATGTGGGAGCAAATAATAAACATACCATTATGAGTACAATTATGCCAACGGTTTCGGAGACAAACCGGAATAAGAGATGGTTTATGGAAAGCTTGTACTGCACTAGAAGAATCACTTTCGAGCCATAAACGAGTCCATCTGTTTGAGCTCGCATACTCCATAGCCACAATGAGGCCTAATATTTCCGCTTCGAAGACACAAACTACCAAGATTGCTTGCAAATCCACCAAGAAAAGTACCGCGAGAGTCGCGAAAAATACTACCACAAGCAGCCATTAAATTTCTAACCGACCCATCCGTGTTGGCCTTCACCCAAGAGATGGTAGGAGGCTTCCAAACAACCGGAATGATGTCCCGTACACGCCTGTGCAAGGGAGAAACAAACATATTTTCCAAAATGACCACATCTGACAGCAGACAGTATCCTTTGGAAATGCTTCCCGACATGGCAATCATTGAGGTGATCTTTGCCATAGTCACGTGAATGGTAACAGAAGTTGCATTGAAGCGGACTGCATTTCGAGCAAGCCAGATAGTGTGCACTGAGTGCATAATGGCAGCAACACATCACGCAGCTGAGAGCTGCAGCGCTGCGGTATACATGTCAACAACGAAGTGGGCGAAGCAAGGGGGATGGAGCGCTGAAGCTTGATGCCGAGCCAATGCCAGATGGTTTGGGAGAAAGCACATTCAAGAAACAAATGTGTGGATGATTCAGCCTGGTTATAACATAGCGGACACATGGAAACCAAGGTGCATCCCCTCAATTGTAAATTTTCATCCGTTGGAAGCTTTGATAGCATAAACCGCCAAAATATAAAAGAGTGGGATGGAGGGATGCAGGGACGCCATATATCAGTAGCCCAATCAAGATTTGGTGGAGCCGGATTAAGAAATTGGAAAGCGAGTTTTGAAGAGAGCTCTCCGTTGGGGGAATGAATCCAAGCACACTTATCCGGCAAAGGGGAAACCGGAAGAGTGACTTGCATAATTTGGGCAGCCACTAACGGAAAATCAAGAATAATTCGAGGAATGTTCCATTTACCATCAGTAATAATGAATGCAAGACTAGCCTTTAGACTAGGAAACAGGTGCTTCGGCAATTCAAGCATAGTGGCAAGAGATCTCCCCATCCAATTATCAAACCACAGCTGAATATTCTCCCCATTGCCAACGATCCATCGGGTGTTTGCACTCACCGTAGAGAATTTATCCTTCATATCTAGCCAAATAGAGGATTTGAAATAGCTACTTCGAGGCACACCATAGGAAAGGAAGCGTTTCTGAATTAATTTGGAGCAATCGGAATTTTGAGTAAAAAGCTTCCAACTTAGGTGAAGAATTTTAAGACAATACGATATGAAGAAAATTCATTTCAAGTTCCTATGAGTTTCCAGACGAAAGAACAATTGAATACGGAACAAAAACGCAAGAATTCGCACATGGGGGTTTCCTCATGCGGATCTTGCGCACATGCCATGCACCACTCCAAAAATGTCAAATATCACACCAGTAAACTTAGATGTGTGGAGCAAAGGAAAGTAATAATTAATATTAAAATAGATTTAAGAAACAACAACAATAAGAGACCTAGATCTAATATAGGAACCAAGTATAAAGCACAAAACCAAAAACAACAGATAAAGAGAAGAAAAAAAACACACTAAAAATTGTTTACCGAGTTCGGTCCAACAATGACCTTCTTAGAAATCATGGTTAGACCTAACATAACTCCATCAATGATGGGTGACCCGATAGCGGGAATCTCATAGCAGGTGGCTTAATGGATCTTGGAGGGGCTCTGATACCATCTTAGAAATTGGACGTAACTCATCTTTACCAAAGCGGTTTGTGAGTTGAGGATTACTCCACTTATAAACACATGTTCAGACCATATGTTGTTCGATACTATAGGGAAGAGAGATCTCTCTACATCACTATCAATGAGTTTTTTTACAAAGGGATACAAAAGACTTAATGATTTCAATCACCCGAAGTGTTTACAAATGTTTCCCAACACAGCAAAACATATCACCAAAGACATTCAACCTTAAAGTTACCTCCTTTGATTTCCTAAGTTTCTTTCTCTTTAAGCTCTACTAAAACAATTAGCGTTGAAGCCTTTGTTCAAAAAAAATATTAACATTGAAGCTTTAAATAGTACTCAGACTAGTGTACAATCGTGTCACTGTGAAGCTAGTACACAGTATAGTACTACATCCTGATCAAAAATCGTGCCACGAAATTTCCAACCACTCCACGATTTTGCTTCCTATAGCTACCCACAAGCAGTCAAAAAAATCGTGCCACAATTTCTAAAATCGTGTCACGATTTGTTCACCATAATCAAAACCAATTTTGAGGAAAAAACAACAATTTAGTTAGTAAGTACTCCAAAGAGACAAGGACAATGTGAGAACAACATCAAAATTTAACACAATCAAATTAAAGAAAATGATGGGTTATTTCATTTTATTATCATAATATTTAACTTTCAATGTATCATGTATGGACTTCTTTGCAAGTATCATTATAAGCAAAGCAATAGAAAAACGATAGAACGGCATAGAAAGAAAAGCATTAAAGTATGTAAATTTTATTTCTTCTTTGCAAAGAGTCGAAATGGTAATGGTACCAACAATATGGATCACCTGCGAATGAAAAAGTAAAGAAATAAGAAGTTCAGTTTCAACAAAAAATAAATCACTGTAATCAAGAAATACGAAAAAAAATAATTGAAACAAATATTTACCTTTATAATTCCAATTCTCTATTATTCATTTCATTAAGGACAATTCATATTCCTTCCAGGTCCACCATAGTAAAAGTCGTTATTAATCCCTTTTATTATATTATAACATTTTGGTTCTTCTGCAAACACATTGAGATTTGACAATGGAATCAACTGGTTATCAGAATTCACAACTTGCATATTCTTAAAATATGAAGCTTTTGAAGAACCCTCATCTGCAAAATGTCCACTACCCATTTGGGTTGATGAGTGTGTCCCAGTTGACTTTATATACACTTCTCCACCAAATTCAACAGTAGTTGCACTATCCTTTAAGCTTGTGAACAAAGAGGATGGCCAATATCCAACTATGTTTCCAGATCCATATTCAAGCCACCAATTCCCAGTTTTTTGATCCTGCACCAAAAAACATAAATATATATATATGTATATGAGTTTTGCTAGAAGACACCTTTTACGAATGTGTCTTTTAGCAAGTTATTCTATGAGTATTTGCTAAAAGACACCAACTAATTTTTATGAAGGTGTTTTTTAGCAAAGTTATAACTAAAAAGTGTAAATCACACCTTGAGGTGTGAGTTGCTAAAAGACACCTTCATGGGTGGCTTCTAGCAAAACAAGAGGAGGGAGACGAGATATCAACCAAATTATCCATAATCCAAAGTCAATTTGGTAATTTGAGTAGAAAATTACCTTATAGATTAATAAAGTAATTTCAATTTGCTGTCCATTATACGTAGAAGCTGGAGAGAGTGCACCTCCAAGTGCAAATGTTTTGCTAGTTTGAACAAAGCCTGGGCATCGTAAATTGTAACATCCAGTTCCTTTATATCCATTGGCCTGCAATTACTAATACTACTATTACTAGTATCATTTTCTTTTTAATAATTTTATTTATTAATCCGTTTGTTACAATATAAATTAGGGCAAAATTTAGATGCATTTTCTTATGTGTTTCTTGTATGGTTTTCACATAAAATTTACTTTTTGTACTTGTAACAAATTTTAAGAAGAGAAAATTGTGGATTTGGAAAATCATTAGTTGTTATAAGCATGTACGTTATATGAAGAACCACACCAAAAACATATAAGAAAATGCCTAACTTTTGTCTTATAAATTACTTACCGTCCAATAGACGAATATTCTAGGGAGATAGTCCCCGTAGATCTGGTGGCTCACCTGCATAAAAATGACCTGATCTTGTAAGAGGTAGATATTGTTGACATGCTCATTGTCTTTAGAATGCATTTAGGTTAGATATTTTTGAAAGAAAAATAAATGTTTAATTTTAATACATTACGAGTTTCAAAGTGTACAAGTATAAGTGATGTAGCACTTGAAAGTTTTTAATAAGTAAAGCATATGCTAAAACATCTGGAAAAGTCTGTTACAACTAGTTATTTTTAGTTACAGGTTGCTACATTAAGTTACTTGAAATTAGGGCTATGCTATTTGATTTACTTGACAGGTTACCGGAACAGCAAAGGTTAACAACTGCTATGACTATTTGGAGTTTGTGGAAGAGCCGAAATCTGAAGCTATGGGAATCTACTGATACTACCCCTGCTGTCATCGTATCTCGTGCCCGTAATGTTCACCGCGAGTGGAGCTGTATGCTAAAGGCGAAATTCACTCAGCCTAATTCGAACAACAACTTCTCATGGACGAAACCACCAAATGGTACGATCAAGTGCAACGTCGACGCAGCTATTTTCAACAACAATTCCATCGTAGGGTATGGTATGTGCTTTCGAGATTCATTGGGGCAACTTTTACTTGGAAAATCAGATTACATACAATTTTTTGCTACTGTTCTTGAAGTGGAAACCATTGGGCAGGTAGAAGCTATGAAGATGACAATCTCCAACGGCATGCATCATGTTATATTTGAAACTGACAGTAGATCCTTGGTGAATACACTCTACTCTACTACTACTCCCCTCAATGAATTTGGAGACCTTGTGATTCAATGTAAAACTATCTTGTTAAGTAATCACGACTTTGTGGTGTCGTTTGTTAGGAGGCAAGTAAATAAGGTTGCTCATAGTATTGCTAGAGCCGCCCTATCTCATCCTCGCCCCTTTATTTTCCATGTTGTTTCCACTACTATGTACTCTCTTATTACAAATGGAATGCAGTAATTTCGTCTTTGCTAAAAAAAACTTATGTAACAATTTATATGAGTTAAACCTTGTATTCATATAACTAATCTATATAAGTAACCCATTAAAAAAAATCTATATAAGTAACATAAGGCATCTCTATGTGATTTGACTATGGAGAAAGTTCTAGTCATTTTGGAAATACTAGGGCATGTGATGTGAGGTAATTCATGAAAGTAAATTTGAGATATTGACATATATAATCAAAGGGCACAGTGAGATTACCGACATGATTATTGACGTATATTGATATTAGTATATATTAATTAAATAGATAAAAAAATGGCTAAATTGCATTTTTGGTCCCATAACTATTTAGGTAGTATCGCTTTAGTCTCTTAATTAAAATTTGATTTATTTTGGTCCCTTAACTTCTCTCTGTTACACATTTTGATCCTTTCTGTTAGTTTTAATTCAAAAACGTTAGATTTTCTTCATCTTCTACTCTTCTTTTTCATCATCATATCATCTCCATCAATCTTCAACAACAAGAATCCTAGAAAAAATTCCAGAAGAAAATAAAGAAAACCTAACATTTTTGAATTAAGACTAACTGAAATGACCAAAATGTGTAACGGAGAGAAGTTAAGGGACCAAAATAAATCGAATTTTAATTAAGGGATCAAAGTGATACTACCTAAATAGTTAAGGGACCAAAAATGCAATTTACCCTAAAAAAAAATCTATGCATATGGGAAATGAATTAAAGTGAAAATGAATGGATAAAAAAAAAAGTATGTTATTTATTAACATGCCTGCCAACCAGCTTCAATGGTGTTATCATTTCCATTGGCGAGGATCCATATTTGAGACAAGCTGAATTCATTTTCATCTTCCACATGGGGGGCCCACAAATTTATTGTAGCCTTTGCTCCATAGTATCGATCTCCAGTAACAGACCCATATGAATGCTGTGCAGTGTAGAGCAATAAGAAGAATCCATTTCTTATAATTCATTTTCAAAATAATAGAATTAGATTAAATGAGACAACCATAGTATTTGATTATAGGTACGTGATGAAACAATCATAAACTTTAGTACAATATTAATATCAATGTTGAATAAAAAAATAAATTGTTGGTAGATAGACGAAATGACAAAATCATTATAAACTCACACACATAAGTGGAGGTACCAGAGTTCGAACCCTGGTCATGACATCCGGCCTAACAATCTATTAAAGTCCTTTTTAACAAAACGGTTATAGTTGAAAAAAAAATACAATTTGTTTTGTTTTGTTTAACAAAAAGTGATGCAATTGGATATTATTAATAAAAGTTCAATAAAAAAACTGCTTAAAAAGACGGTTATAGTAGAAAAAGAACAATTTCTTTTGTTTCACAAAACCGAAACAATTGGATATTATTAAAAAAAATCGATAACACACTTCTTAAAAAAAAAAATAGATAAAACTGATATCCACCAAATTGATTAAAGTGTCATCAATTAAACTTTTAATCTCACTAATTTAACGACTTTTATGGTCAATTCTCTATTTAACAGTAACCAAAAAGAATTCATGGTCAATTCTCTATTTAATAGTAAACAAAATGAATGACGTATTATGACATAAATATATAGGAAAACAGTTTGGTTTCCTCTCTTATGTGATAAATATAACAAAATAGTTTATTATCTCCTCTTTTAATCTCTTAATATCACTTATTTTCATATTAAAAAATAATCAAAACACCACATCATTGTTGATAATTTAAAATAGTCGTGCATTTTCAACATTTTATCATATCGTTTCCATAAAAAAAATTAAGAGTAAATTACACTCCCCTTCCCTCAAAGATGTTTGAATTACACTCCACATCTCCTCTTATGTTAAAATATACACTTCCCTCTCTTCTTATTCAAAACATATTAGAAATTTTTTCGCGCCCCTCCCCTAAGAGAAGGTTGAATTACATTTCACTCTCCTCTTATGTTAAAATCTACATTTTACTCCCTCAATATTTTTTTTTATTTCTAATAATCTAGCAAAAAAATAAAAATCTATGATACTTCAGAAGAAAAAAATAGTACTGCGGGTCTATTTTAATATAATCAAAATTTGAATACGTAACTTTTGTTATTTTTTATTCACAATTTCATTAACGTGTATTTTTTTGCTATTTTTTGCATATTTAATTATTAAGGGAGAGGGTTGTAGTTCAAGCATCTTACAGAGGAGGTGAGTATAAATTTTAGAGTAAATTACACTCCCCTCCCCTCAAAGATGCTTAAATTACACTTCTCTTCCCTCTTATGTTAAAATATACACTTCTCTCCCCTCATTTTCAAAACATATTAGAAAATATTTCACTCTATACCCTTGAGAGAAGCTTGAATTACATTCTCCTCCCCTCTTATGTTAAAATCTAAACTTTAGTCCCTCAAAAAAAATAACATTGAGGATTCATTTTAATATAATCAAATTTTGAATACATATCCTTCTCTATTTTTTATTCACAATTTCATTAACATATAGTTTTAAACCCTATTATAAAATATGAAACAATCCAAACTAAAATTAAAATATGTGAAAAACTACTAAAGCCGATTAAGTATGGTTATTTAAAAGTGAATTTTATAGTCTAAATTATAAATTTAAAAAAAAATATTTAAATTTAATTGTCATTGACATTTAGATTATAAAGAAACGAATTTATATTTTTTAAATGGTGATGCAAAATTAATATATAATATAAAAATAATTATTTATGTTAAAATAGATTAAAGTGTAGTCTATATTTAATTATTAAGGGAGGGGGTTGTAATTCAAGCATCTAATAGGGGAGAGGAGTATAAATTTACTTTTTCAAGGAAGGGGAGTGTATATTTTAACATAAGAGAAGAGGGGAGTGTAATTCAAGCATCTTTGACGGGAGGGGAGTAAATTTACTCAAAAATTAAAAATTGATGGGTTAAATAAGTTTTTCGTCCCTATAAATATAACGAATTTTGATTTTAGTCCCTATAAAATTAAACTGAATGTTTTCATCCTCACAAAATTTTTTATTTTGTTTTTGGTCCTTAATGGATATAATTTTAACGTTTTTTTGAACATAATATGAATATATAAATATCGAATATAATAAACGGACATAACATAGATACAATTTGAACATGAAAAAGTTATAATTTTGCCATTTATATTAACATAAAATGGTCATTAAAGACGAAAAACAAAATAAAAAAATTTGTGCGGATGAAAACATTCAGTTTAATTTTTTAGGGACTAAAATCAAAATTCGCTATATTTATAAGGACGAAAAACTTATTTAACCCAAAATTGATCATATCGACTTTATCATATCGGTACATAAAAAATTTCTTCTGCATGTATAAACACAATTCTGCAACAAATGTGGTGCAAATATTTAAAGATGTTTTGAATAAAAAATATTAAATTCAAACACTGCATTAATGTTGATATGTTGAAAATAATCATGAGTTTTTAAAATTTTATCACATCGACTTTCTCATATTGATAGATAAAAAGATGATTTCGCACATATAAGCACAAAAAATCTGCAACGAATGCGGTGCAAATATTTAACGATGTTTTACATATAAAATAACAAAATATTTAATAGAAACACTATATTAATGTTGATATTTTAAAAATAGTCAAGAGTTTTCATAATTTTATCATATCGACTTTCTCATATATATACATAAAAATTTGCATTCTCACATATAAGCAAATAAAACCTGCAATAGGCGCGATGCTAATATTTAATGGATTTTTGCATATAAAAGAAAGAACTATTTAATGGAAACATTATACTAATATTAATAAGTTTTATTTATTATCTTTAAACATTTCACAATATTACAAATATAATTATTTTGTATATAACTACCGCGATGTTATGCGACCCATGTGAATGCACGGGTCTTTTACTAGTTTTTTATTTTATTTTTAAAATCAAGTATATCATCCGCACAACGAACTGCAAAGATTAATGTCTCAAGTAATTTTGTGTGAGTCAAATGGATGGTAAATTCTTTTTATGAGTTTTAACATTATTGCATGCCTAAATTCGAGTTTGAACATGAAGATTGGTCAATCTAAAAGACACATTTGGCTTCCTAACACCAAAGAATATAAATCTCCTACAAAGAGTTCAAAAAAGGGCATACATAGTAGTATTGTGTTGCGTCTCATAGGTTCATGTATGTTACTTTTAAGAAGATTGGTTTTGTCATCCAAAAAAATTAACAATGCAACTTATTACTCGTTTACCTTCTATTCATGTGTAATTTTCTATTTACATTTGGCATTTATCCCTCTAAAAGAAATTATAATTTGCATGAAAAAAGAAAAAGAATAAGAAAAAAAAACATCAAAGCAGAAAATATTAAGTGACAAAAAATACGAGTTTCTGTGATTGCATACCACATGTTTATATTCAGTGGCATCCGTTTCTACTTGACTTAGTTTTCTTCCAAACGTGTCAATAGAGCTAGCTCTTAATATGTCTTCTTCTTTTGCTCTTCTAATTGGAATTGTTCCTTCTGGACATGATTCATCATATAAGCTCCACAATTGAAATTTACCACTCAAAATGTCGGTTTGGTTATTGCCTTTTGATCTTTCTAGAGGATCCTATATATATCATATGCATGAAAAATGATCAATTATTAAGTTGAAATATAATAGCTTAATTAGATTTAAAAAGTATATTTTTGAATTTTCCTTAATTCAATTAACAAAACATACCAATGGCTTTTGTCCTTTCAATAGAGGATGATCAAAAGCTGGTTGTTTATGAGACACAACGCAATCTATAATATCGCCATCCGGACTCTGTAAAAATGAACATAAACACAAAATATATAAAAACAAATACAACCATTAATCTAAGAGTGTGGTTTGATAAAGAATATGAAAGTTAAAAACAATTAAAAGGCTCTAATATAATTCTCTTTATTATAAATATTTTTTGTTTAATTAGATATAGTAATTGCTTATTTAAAGTTTGATCATTTGTTTAAGTTTCAGAAGTTTTAAAATTATTTGGATCAACATTGAAGTTTTGAAAAAATTGAGGGATCAATTTGCAAAGTTTAAAAATTTATAAGAAGCGCTTTATATATTTTATAAAAATATAAGGACCAATTAACAAATTTTGAAACTGTTAAAGGGACTAATGTGCACATTTTGAACATATAGGGACAAACTAGTAAATTTTGAAAAACAACATAAGGACCATAAATACTTTTAAGATTCACATTTTATAAGGTAATGAGAGTTTCAAATTTTTTATAGATGCTAGGATGGAAGAATTTTTGAAGTAATTTATAAAACTATATTACTTCATAAAATATTCCAATATGAAGATTTAAGATTTTTTTAACATACTTGAATTGTCTTCACAGCAGGCTTGTTGATCTGCTGAAGACGACTTGTTATCGTTTTCTTCAACTTATGCAATTCTTCTGATCGGAAAGTTTGATTGGCTAACTGATGGTTACCTGCTTCTGAAGCTAAGCAAGCAATGAAACAATGCATTGAAAGTGAAAAAAGAAAGAGACCATGTAAAGTTTGATTAACCATTTTTGCTTGTGTGTTGATGAGAAACTAGGCAAGAGGCCTAGGATATATATAATGGTTAAAAAATCTGAAATAATAATAATAATAACAACAATAATAATAATAATAATATAATACATATAATCTTTTTAATAATAATTAATTAATTAATAATATTATTATTATTGTTGTTGTTGTTGTTGTTGTTGTTGTTGTTGTTGTTGTTGTTGTTGTTGTTGTTGTTGTTGTTGTTGTTGTTGTTGTTGTTGTTGTTGTTGTTGTTGTTGTTGTTGTTGTTGTTGTTGTTGTTGT
>Ga0315914_1002211_pt1 | contig 29773 bp, 19 predicted proteins | sample MpolenodulesMG_FD_203920 | JGI IMG/M metagenome (GOLD analysis project Ga0315914, IMG submission 203920) | Medicago polymorpha root nodule microbial communities from Los Angeles, California, United States - elongated nodules | ecosystem: Host-associated > Plants > Roots > Nodule | place: USA...
GTTTGTTGTTGTTCATGTGAATTTGAGAATTAGGGTTAAGAATAGGATTTTGATGGTAGAACATGTAGAATTGGATGTTAAGAGTGTAGAAAGTCCGTAGAATTCATAGATAATTGATGTTCAGACTATAGAATGATCGTAGGATGAGTTTCCTATCAATTTTGGGATGAAGGTTGATGAAAATTGGATTTTTGGGGTTAAAAATCGTACTTCCCGACAGAGAACCTGTTACGTTCGCCACCGCGAGTAGACAGCTCGCCACGGCGAGCTATACGTGACAGAGAGCAGTGTTTGCTCGCCATCCACTCGCCACGGCGAGTAAGTGTGTAACAGAGAGCAGTGTTTGCTCGCCATCCACTCGCCACGACAAGTAAGTGTGTAACAGAGAGCAATTTTGCTCGCCACGACGAGTAAGGCCGCCCGCCACGGCGAGTAACATGGCAGTGCTGTATCTTTTCATGTTCTTGTGTTGTATTCATACATTTCTGTTTTTGAGTTAGTCTTTAGTGCATACCTGAAAACTTTAAGTGATATTATCAGTTACCCAGGTGGTTTGTGGTCAAGAATAACATGATTTAGGAATTGATATATGTATGTAGGTTGATGATTATTATATGAATAACTTGTTGATGAAATATTACATGAAGGTATATATATATGTTGATGAATTATTATATGCATGTCTACGTTGCAATTATCTTGATGATTATATGATATTGCGATTAAATGATGAGTATTTATGAGATTGTAATGTTGATGTTGTCAAGTTGTCGATGTCGTACGTTGTTGTTGATTAAGTTGTTGAGTCCATGCATACTCATAAAGTTGGGGGCTTGATGCCCTGTTGAATGTAAATCATTCATATTAAGTTGGGGGCTTGATGCCATGTTGAATGTAAATCATTCATATTAAGTTGAGGGCTTGATGCCCTGTTGAATGCTTGATCATTCATACGACGTTGAGAGCCTATGCTCTATAAGTTGAGGGCTTGATGCCCTGATTGGTACCACATGCATGTTGCATAGTCAAGTTGTTGTTGAGTTGTTGATGTAAGTTGTTGTTGAGTCGTTGTCGTTGATTCTAAATACTAAGTAGAAATAAATGAAGCATATGTGAACTATGATTGATAATAAGTATATGTGAACCATGATTGTTGTTTAAGTTGTTAAATTCCGTTGATGAGTTATATGCTTATTATTATTGAATGTGAAATCTCACCCCTTTTGTTTGAATGTTGCGCCCTATGTTGGTAACGTGCAGATAACCAGGACTAGCTGCGGATGTGAGTTGACTCTCTTGTGTGTCGTCTTAGGGTCGCTCTGATACGTAACGGGATGGGGATTCTTGTTTTGCTTTCCATTGTTACGTATTGTTTTATGAACTATGTTGTTGAACCTTTTGGATTAAGAATTTCCTTAAGTTGGTCATGTTGAGGCCATAGTGCCAAAGATTGTTGAACAAGTTGTTGATTTGAAATAATTTTCCGCTGCGAAGTTAAATGTATTTTAACAGGGTTATTTTGATAAATAGTAATTTTACTCTATTTATGTATTAAAGAAGTGTGACATTCCGTTTTACGTTGAATACTCTGATTACTTGTATTATTTACATCTTTGGAAAAACGGAGTGTTACAATATAACTCATCCCTGACAATAGGAACATTAGCATATTAACTATGTCAAAGCTAAAAGAGAATTTCCTCTCTCAATTTTCAACCCATTTTCTTCAGTTTTCGCTTGTAGAACACTTTTTAAACCCAATGTCCCTTCCTCCAATCACATGCTCTCGTTCCCCTTGGGTCAAGGTGATTTGTTATGGTGGGATTAAAATGAGATGTAACTTTTCCTGTGGTTCCACGTTGGAAGTAATATGAGGTGAGTAATCTTGGTGTATATTTTAACATGTGGGGACCACATCAAGCTGATTGAATTCACCAAAAGCGCCGTAGAGAAACACATGTTCAGCCCTGCTTTGGCTTGTGAACATTGATCTATGGTTTTTCTTTTTCATGTATAAGTTCACCCCAACAACTATTAATCTGAAAAATAAGAGAACAAAAACTCATAGAATTTGTTTGGTTAGAGAAAATTAATAACAACAATAATCAACAAAATTAAATATTTTCAAAATTCTCTTTTTTGTTCGGTTTGACTATAAAAGTATTCTGAATTAATTCAACTTAACTTAAAACTACTTGTAAAAATGTTAACTATTGAAAAATTATCAAAGTCGATATGATAAAATTTTGGAAATTCATGACTATTTTTAAAATATCTACATTAATGTAGTATACAATAAATTTTTATTTTATATTTGAAACACCGTTAAATATTTGCACCACACTTGTTGAGGATTTCATATGCTTATATATGCATAAGAAATTTTTTATGCACCGATATGTTATAGTCGAGATGATAATTTTTTAAAACTCGTGACTATTTTCAAAATATCAACATTAATATAGTGTTTCTATTAAATATTTTTAATTTTATATACAAAATATCGTTAAATATTTGCACCACAATCGTTGTAGATTTTATGTGATTATATCTCAAAAATCAAATTTTATATATACCATTATGAGAAAGTTGATATTTAGTTTCTGAAACTAATGATTATTTTAAAAATATCAACATTAATGTAGTGTTTCTATTGTTTTTTTGTATGCAAATTAGTGAAATTAAGAAATTAAAAGAGATGAGAATAAACTATTTTTCTATACTTATGTCATAAAATAGTAGAATAAACTATTTCTATATTTATTGTTTTTTTCTATATTTAAGGGAATTGGATGATAAAGAAAAGAAATAGGAAACAAATTAGTTTTATATTTTGCAAAATGACAATTAGACACTTTAAGAAAATCATGAGTTTAAAAAAGAACATTAATGAAATTTTGCTAGAGTATGATTTTTATATATTGTTATGTTATACGATTTTTATATATTGTTATATTGTTAGTAGATAGATCAAACAGTTAATATTAAAAAAATTAATGAAGTCTTTAATAAATCACCTATAATATTGATCTACTTAAGACATTTGGGGTTAAATCTTGATAGGAAGGACCTTATTGAGTAACGAAGATATAATTAAGGAACTCAAACAAAACTAAGGCCCTGTTTGGATTAGCTTATTTTAGAGCTTATGCAAAACAGCTTATTCAAATAAATATGTCTTTATCTATTATTTATAAGCTTGTTAATGTAGTTTATGAAAAAACAGTTTATGAAGGTACAATTTTCGTTAGTGAGAATTTATGAATTAAGATAAAAACTTATTTATTTGCATAAGCTCTTTTTCATAAGATCAAAATAAGTTCAATCCAAACGGGGCCTAAAACTAGTTAAAAGACTAAAGAAAAACCTCAAAAATAGTTAAGAGACCAAAATAACAATTTAACATATTTCAAATGATGAGTATATTTCCTTAAAAAAAAAGACCAAGTATATGATATGATGATGGAAAAATCAAGTTCGATGAAATTGCAAAAAATTCTCTTCAAAACTTCATTTAAAACATTTTGTATCACCATATTTTAAACCAAATATTTTGAGAACCAATATTGTCATATTTTAAAATTTTGAGACGAAAATAGTAAATATAGGGAGATCAAATCTATGATCAAGTCAAATTTTAAATACGAAGTTGTTAAAAAAAGAAATTAGATTTCATCTTTGTCATGGGAATGTTTGAGAGTAATGTCGTTAAATTCCACAAATTCATGTAACAATTGTAGGGTGCGCTCACAACATTTTGATTAGTCACAGAATTGTAGCTCTACTACCTAACACATTTGTATCGATCATTAGAAAAATATTTGTCCTTAAACACATGAAATAAGATCTCATTTCAAATACATGATTGAGCAATGCTACAGGGGTAGTTGCCAGCATCAGACCCCATGTTTTTTTGAATAAGATGCACTTGAATGCCAATTTCCTTTTCCTGCAATTAAGTACTTGGAAAATTATTGTTTATCTGTTAGCAAAAACATGCTACATTTGTAAATTAGAAAAGAAAACTTCAAAACAACTAAGTAAATAGATGGATAGAATATTGAGTGTGTAATTGTACTTTAACAAAAGAATACTCTAAAACTCCCCTAAAGGGGAAAGAAAAAAAAAATACTCTAGGGCTCTAGTTGTGAGTTTGGAGGGGAGGGGAGAGGAGGGTTTGAAAAAAGAAGAAGGAAGAAGTGGAAAGAATAGAGAGCTTTGGAAGAGGATGACTTTGAGCGGTTTAGTTTTCTTCAAAATACAAAATTCTTTTAATTTGGTGGAACTAAAAAATTGTATTGGATGAGGCTTTCGAAGAGTTTGGGTAAATTTTTCAAATCCAATATATGTTGTTATAATACTTGCAAAATTAAAAGTACTACTCATGAGTATTCATTTATCACACTAAAAAACACTTCCTCGAAACACACAAGTATACAATTATTAAATTCCTCTAGATATTAATATTTTGAGAATAATAGGTCTCAAATTTGATTCTTTCTCGAAGTTAATTTCCGTAGGTTAGTTTATCTTCATGAAAAATAAAATTCAAAATGATATTGTATGAGAAAGAAGAAAATAGGAAGACTTACTAATAAAGAAGCAATAATAGGAACAATGCCCACAAGTTCATGTAAGCACTCTTCTTCTTGTCTTGATGTGGTGTTTAGCTCTGTAACTTGATAAAGAATTCTCTCAACCTGCTAAAATAGCATCAATCATTACTTGTCTTCAAAATTGCAATTTATTTTAATCAAGACTTGCAATATTATTATATATTAATATTAAATTTACATTTACATTCAATTAATATGGTACAATTTCTTTACTATGATTTACAGTTTTATATTAATTTGGCCATGACAAGGCACCATTTTTTTCAACATTCTTTTTTATGAATTTATTAGTTTGACATAACACATAAGCTAAAATTATTGAAAGGAGGGAAAAAGAACCTGTGGCTGATATTTCATGATCAATGGCTCAAAATTCTCCATGACTTTAGTGGCTGTGATCAAGGCTTCAGAGATGGCATTTGTGTCTACCTGTAAAGAGAATTAAATTAGAATAAAGTATCCAATTTTTTTTTTTTTTTGAGTTATGTACAAAAACAAAATAAACACACAAATATAGATATTGGTCAAAGTAGCATTACCTTGAGACCATGAGTTAAGGGCACGATGGTGGATAATGCTAACAACTTCTTTGTTAATTTGTCTATTGATTCTTGATTCTTTCTTTCCAATTTTTTCCATTCAATTAGAAGGGAGAGTTGACCAACCAGAATATGTTGAAGCTTGATCGTATGTTTGACCTTTTGTACTTCTATTCTCTTTTGTATTATGATCTTTCTTAGCATTAGGATTCCAAGCCATACAGAAAACAAGTTTATCTGATATTTAAAGAAAAAGGAACAGTAGAGAAAATTAAACTCAAATTAGAAAGATTAAAAGTGCCAAGAAAAAGGATAACACATGTTATTTTATTATCATGAGTTTTTTAAATATTTAATTTGTACTCTTAAAAGTCTTAATTTAACAATAGTAAACTCATTCACTATCTATTATCGTTGGCCCATGTGGGGGAGTCTCATTGTGTTGAATCATTACATCGAGCTAAAAGCATCCACCAAGTGAATTAGACATATGTTCACCCAAAAATCTTATTACATTGGGTTTATAGGTCCTCTTAGTTATATGTTGATCAACTTCAACTCTTTTGTTCAGCGTGAGACTTTAACTCATACTTGACACACCATAACATCTCTCTCTCTCAAGTGTGAGACTCTCCTCGTTCTTGATCCAACACCAAAAACCTCTTCCGCTCCCTCATCAAGTCAAAGCAAGGTTCTTATGCAACTGTTGGGCAACGAGGGAGAGTCTCACTGGATTGGATCACAATGGAATAAAAACAATAACACAAGTGAGATTGAACACAACATCTTCACCCAAAATCTTAAGACATTGAATTTATAGATAATAATATACAAATTTCCCAATTCTAAATAAGTGTACAATTTTAAGTCGGATTCTGCGTAGCTTTTATTAACAAGAGATGTCTTCCATCTCCTTGTTTTGTTTATATTGTGTCTCTTATCAATCGCTTTAAAATGAGAGAGTCGTAGATATCTACTCCATTTTATAATATTTGTCGCTTTTTGAGAATAAATTTGTTTTATTTTACTTGTCACTTTTAAGTTTTAATGCAACATTAATTATTGGTTTGTCAATAATATCCATACATATTTACTGTAGAGAGAGAAATAATATAATGAAATACTAAATGGTTAAGGGTATTGTAACCAAAAAAAATAGTTAAGGGTATTATAGAAAAAACACAAAATTTCATCAAAAAATAACAAAATTTATTTGATTTCTTAGTATGTATAAATTCTTCAAAAGCGACAAGTACCGTGAAACAGATAGAGTATCAATAACAAGGTTGTCGACTATGGTGCGTGTTATGCTTTTTTTTTATAGGCCAAGAGAAAGGTTAGGTATCAGGGAGAGTCTGAAGCATCCCAACTAAGTTGTCACCCAACAAAAACCTCATTCTTCTACCGCATTTCCAAAACGTATTATTATTAAAAAAAATGGATAAAAGTATGCTTTTTCTTTACCTACAGATATCCTTTACTTTAATCATCTTTTCTCGAATTGTGTTAACTATTCTGTTAGTATTTTCTTTAATCATCGTGTACAAAAAAAATGTACATTTTTAATTTATCTAAATATTATTTATCAAATTTAATATGTGACAACAAAAATTGTTAATTACTACTGTTGTGAGTATTTTATTTTTCTTCAAAAAAAAAAGGCATGTGTCTTAAAACTGATAGTAAAAATATAATCTTCTACACTATATATATAAAAAACTACTCTTTCAGCACTTTTCGACTAGATTTTTCTTTTCAAAATATCCTTAATTTTCAATACAAATAACACAAGTAACAAATAGATAAGAATAAATTTAATATTAAAACAAATGTAACAAACACGATATATATATTTTGTTTTTTTTTCTTTATTATTTAAAAAGTGTAACAAACTAGATGAGTATATTTATACTTACTTTATCATTATTTCAATTATACTCTTAAACAACTTTTTCTATAATAAAATTGTTGTTGGTGTCATTAAAAAAAAATAGATTTTTTTTTTGTTATATTGTATTATTGTCGGTGTCGTTGAAATAATCATGGTTAGTTTGATTTTTATAACGTGAAAGCAACAAACGTTTATATTTTTTTTCTAGTTTTAATCAAAATCAAAATTTCATAAAAAAAAAATCACCGTGCATAATTTTCAAACGTTAACGCAATAAAAAGAGCGGAAAGACGGACATGTGAGTGCCCGTCTTTTCGCTAGTATAAATAATAAATACTAGGAAATAATATTTATATTATAAAAATAGTATATCATAAAAATATGATTAAACTTTAATTACATATATTATTACATTTTACTATTTTATAAAACTATTCAAAAAGCTTGACCCAAAAAAATTTCTAAAAATATTAAAATCACATTCAATATAGTCAAATACTTTTGTTGACGTAAGTCAAATACTTATTATCTACATTATATGTTTCAATATGTAATTAAAATATTACTATGTATTAAAACTAATTAAAGAATCCTTCAAAAAAAACTAAATAAAGAAATACCTATTTTTTATTTTTTGACAAGAAAGTATCTTTTTTTGAAAGGTAAAGAAAATACCTATATATACCCATTCATGCATCTGTACAATTTTTTTGAGGAATTGCATTAAACTAGTCAAAGATGAATATATAGTCAAAATTAAATTAACTTTGAATTGAAAGTTTTTGTAAAATTATATATATTTTTTATTCATTCATGCACCTGTACATAAGTTTATCGGTATTTCCTTTACAATTTAAAGATTTTTTCCTGATTTAAAAACATATTTAAGAAAGAAAATTTTAAAAATAAAATAAAATTAAAGAGTTTATCATATAATATAAATAAGAGCTATTAGAACAAATAAATGTTTCATAAAAAATAAATAGGCTTAATAGCAGTTTTCACCCCCTAACTTTCACGAAGTTGCGATTTTGGCCCCTAAGAAAAAAACTACAAAACCGCCCCCTAAGTTTTGCAACTGTAGCAATTTTGGCCCCCGAGAGCCAATTTTTGGTATAAAAAAAATTAAAAAAAATAACACGTGGCACCTCACTTAGGGTGTTACGTCAGCGTAGACCGAGTCAAAATTGATCTTGGGGGCCAAAACTGCCACAGATGCAAAACATAGGGGCGGTTTTGTAGCTTAGTTGGCAAACATAGTAAAGTCTAATATATAAGCAAACAAAAAAAGAATGTCCTCGTGAGCATAGCTCAGTTGGCATAGACAATGCATAAAATATGAAAGGCCTGGGGTTCAAACCCCGGTCACCACAAAAAAAAACGAAAAGAAAATTAGAAATATTTTATTCTTGCCTCTTCAAAAAAATAATATTTTTCCTTCAAAAAAAATATATTTTATTCTATTATTTGAATATTTTCCTCAAGCTCAGATGTTTCTAAAAAATAATAAATTTTATTTTTTAGCATGGGAAAAAAAATAGATAAACAATAAAAATTGTAATGAAACCACCCTTGATTATTTTATAATTTTTTTGTCAACAAATATTTCTCAACATATTTTCTATTTTTAAACCGTAAAAGTTTTTATATATTTTTTCAAACATTAGTCTTTTTTTTAGAGGTCCAAATAATTAGTCTGTACAAGTACTATAATTCTAAAGTATATAAATTTTTTGAGTAACACAAGTAGAAATCATTTCCTTTTATTAAGAAATGGAGAGGTAAATTACTAAAAAGTTTTAGTATAAATGTTTGATATATATATATCATTATTTATGCATGTCATTTGTAAATATCATTTATATACTAAAAATTTTTAATAATGGAAATCTTCATTTTTAAAAAATAAAGGAAGGAAGATTGTCTCTACTCATTTAACACTCAAATACCATACTAGTTTTTGTTTTGTTAACGATATCCATTTTTCTTTGTTGCCCATGTGGTTTTGGCTCTTGGCAAGAGTTTGATTTGTAACATAAGTTGTTGGAATTCAAATATCATATATAACTGATAATATAATATAGAGACTACTATATATTTATTAAACAAAATTTGTAACTTAATATTTTAATTTGTATATGATTTTTATAAGAAATGTGTTTGTATGGTTGGCCTCTATAATGTGAAAAAACATAGACATGTTATAACCAATTTCTTTAGTTGAGAAAATAGTAATAAAGTGATTTGGTGGTTTAAAATGAGAAATATAAGGGTTGAAGAAATAATAGATTATACTTCAATTTTCCTACTAACATTTCTAACAACAAATTACTAATATTTTTCATTAGAAAAAAAATACCTGAGCTGCATTTTTTACCCTAGCCATGGAAGTATCAGTTCTAGCATTGATAAATCTCCATTGCAAAAGTCTGTTATGCAAAATCTTGAACTTATGATACATTTCTTCTTGCATGGATGACACTTTCCTTTGTTTGAAGTAATTCAAGACTTTATTGACACTATTACCAACTCTACCACCACCATTGCCACCGTTGCTTCCGACTGTTTTAGGCGGTGACTCTGACCAAATCGGAGAGCCAAGAGATTGCCTTCCCGGTGAAAGCGCCCATGCCGAAGGCAATGTAGCCCTCTTTGAAGCTCCATTACGATCAGGGCTAACCCCGTATTGTAATAACTTGCTACTTTTCTTCTTATCAAGAAACTTTGCATTCCCTTCGTTGTTTTCGGTTCTTATTTTCGATGTTGATTTTGAACGATGGCTATTGTTTAACTTTTCACCAGAGCTGAACCTCCGTGAGGTTCTTTCTGGGGTGGTTATACTCGCAAGGCTCCCACTGCTTTGAGTACGGACAAGCCGTGGTGATGGCGGCACCACTGTGAGCTGGCTGCGGCCGGAAAGAGTGCGAGCATTTTTCTCCATGAATGATAAATGTGTATGGTTTAGATAGGATACGGTATACATATACACGAAGAGAGGAGGTAGGAGTTATATTTTTTTTCTTTCTTATTTTGACAATAAGAGTTAGGGTTTAGAAGTTGAAAGCACGTAGAGCATATACTAAGGAAATGGAATAATTGACCCCACGCCATATATTCATATGTTCATGCAAAAAGTGTAAGCACGTATTTGTTGAAAGTTCAACGGGACATGTCTTTTCTTATTTGCGGAAGATATTTATATGCATGTGGTCTGTTATTAATGGTGGGTAGTATTCTTTAAGTGGCAATTAACGGTTGACTAATTTCTAACTAACTTCCTCTACCTATTAAAGTCAAGTCTGAATATATATATAATATTAACAACTTTAGTAATACTACATGAAAAGAAAAGAAAAACTCTAGTCATAATGTGCATATATATATATATGAGAGACTCGTCTCTAAGGCTAACTTGCAATGTCGGTGTTTTTAGATTGGACATCTTTAATTGGGTTTGAAGTGAAATGATAATTGGACACATTTTTCTTTGACACGATACAGACACCACAATGTAATTATACTGTATTTTCCTTTTTTTGACAGTGTTACTTTATACTCCATTTTCCTTTCTATTTTTTTCTTTCATTTCCCTAGACCTTGTCTGTTATCTCTTTTCTCTTTCACACCACTATCATCGCCGTCTCTACAACTCTCCTCTTCCCTTGTCCTCCGCATCTGTCAACCGGGAGATAGAACAAACTCCATCTCTCTCTGCTCGTCTCAGTCTCATCTCTCTCACAACAGTTACTCGCCGTCATCACAACTAAACTCGCTGTCGCCTGCGGTGGAGATCTAGAACAGAAGAAGATGGGTCTCGGACGACGGCTGAACGGATCTCTGGTAACGTGAGGGAGAAGAGGATGTCGTCGGCGGCGTGAGATCTAGATCTGAGAGAGAAGAGAGAGATGGTGGTTAGTGTTTGACGGAGGTGAGGAAGATGGCAGTGGTCAGTGTTGAGGAGGATGGTGGTAGTGAGAAGATGATGAGAGAAGAGAGGGTTCTGCACACGCAGAGAAGAGAAAAGAGGAAGAAGAGGAGTGTGGTGTATTTACAACAATGTCCATGCTTTTAAGTTTGAAAAGTCTAAATTACCCATGGTGTCTGTATTGTGTCAAAAAAAATGTGTTCAGTTATCCTCTCTCGAGTTTGAATTTGAGATTTTATGTTGTTTGTACGTTTTATTTATTCAAAAAGAAATGTTGCTTGTACATTTTAGGTGTTACTTGTTACTTGGTTATAGACCGACTAACGAATATACATAGCATGTAGAGAAAAGGACTACAATACGACAAGGTTCGAATACCATCTAAGAGAGTCTATAAGAAATTAAAAATAAAGATTTGTTATTGCAATACTTACGGTAATAATGTGGTTATTAACAACGAATGTTGGTTCAATTGGTAAGTAGTTGACTTGTACTCTGCAATGGAGACCAATTCAACTTATACTTTTAGCACGAGGATCTCTTTGGTTGATGATTTGTAAGTATCTTTGTAAGTGCTCTCTTAACCTTGATGTTTGACTTGGTTAGTTTCCGAAATCCAACTCACCTAAAATTTTCATAGAGAGACCCGTGTGATAAATGTATGATAGATTGGTGATGTGATATGAATGTAACTATAGATATAAAAGGTGTTGAATTGGTGGTGAAGACAGCTATTGTGTACACATCTGTTCCTATTTTAATAAATGATATTGTTAGAAGTCACCTATGAAGGTGTCTTTTAACAACTTACACATCAAGGTGTGATTTTCAATTTTTAGTATAACTTTGCCAAAAGACACTTTTATAAAAATTAGTTGGTGTCTTATAGCAAATATTCATAGAATAACTTGTTAAAAGATACCTTCATAAAATGTGTCTTCTAGCAAAAACCTTTAATAAACATTCAATGCTATATAATGGGAGAAAAAACATTCTGAATTGATCCCGATGCTGACGTAGCACTGCTTTAGTAAAGAGAGAGAGCGCTTTAATTCCGATAATAGTGGAGAACATGATGGTCAATGTGTTGACCAGCCAATCAAACCAATTCGTGAGCGGTTCGTGAGATGGTTTTCGCTTGATATACCATTTCCCTTTAATAAAATCATTAAGAAAATTATTACCAAAAAAAAAAATCATTAAGAAAATTCATTGGGACAGAAAAAGAAACTATTTTTGAGAGTTGATAAATAAGTTACTCGCACCTCCCTCGTAAAAATAAAAAAAATAATCATAGACAAAAGTCATAATTAATTTGTATCCAAGAATAAAAATGATTTGTAATAATTTAATAAACCATTATTTACATTTGAATAGAAGGCAAGCGGACAAAGTCATTGTAACTAGATGTGGGGTTCTACCAATTGTGAGTTTGCTTTTAAACCATCTAAAGGAAGGTCCAGTGGATTGTTAACAATGTTGGACAATCATCAGGGATCAAACGTTATGGTTAGATGGGAAGTAGAGGAATTAAGAGGGCATGTTTTATGGTTGGACTTCAATGCAATAAGGGATGAAGCTGAAAGAAGAGGTAATAATAGCGAAGTAATATATCCGCCACTTCATGACAGAAGATTCACTTTGCCTAGATTGTGTCTATACGAATGAGTGAATTTGTTCAAAATTAAAGACCAAAACCATTTCAAATATTGAACTATTGAAGAAATACTGAAGTATATACCATAAGTTTGTTTAAGAGCAGTGGAAAGATATGAAGGTGAAGGGCGTGGCGTTTTCATGCTCTAAAGCAAAAGCTTAAAATGATCAAAGATTGGAAAGTCCTAGTCTAGCTATTAGACTTCAGTCCTATATGAAAAGTCCTAGCTAATTGATTGGAAAAAAAAGAAATTGATTGACACAGGATCCGTTTGAATAGGACTTATTTTGAACTTATCCAAAACCGTTTATGCAAATAAATGACCACTACAAGAAAAAGCTAGCGGAATTTAGACACGGAATTATTTTCGTCTCAAACAGAGATGGAAAAAAGCAATGGGAGATGAAAATTATAATTTACAGAGATGGAAAAAAGCAATGGGAGATGAAAATTATAATTTACGTATTTGTGACGGTTTTGGAGACGGAAAATCCTGTCTCAAATATTTTCCATCTCTACATAACTAGCTTTATAATTATTGCTACAAAAGGACATTTAGAGACGGAATTTGAAAAAGATTTTTTCCGTGCCAAATGTATTTTGTCGCTATTTCCGTCTCTAAGTGGTCAAATAGTTATTGAAATAGTCAAACTTTTGGTAGAGACGGAAATAACTCGTCTCTGACTATGTCCTCTCTATGTTCCCTCTCTAATGAAGTTTTTTTATTTTTCCGCCATTCTCTTTCATTACCTGTCCATAATTGTTTTAAAGAGCCCGCCCAGCTCAAGCCTTTTGGTTTACATATTTTTTTCTTTAATAATAATTGATCGTACATGATCAGAAGGTAATTACCTTGCAGTTTTTGTACGTTGGTTATACGGTGGTGGAATGCTTCAGTGATAACTGGAACAACAGAGGGTGTATCTGCAGGCACTCTGATGCTCAAGTTAGTATTATATCAGAATGGGGGGTTTAGAGATAGAGATTAGATCCTATCTTGGGGACTGCAAGAGTCCCCTTTATATAAAGGTGGGTGTTTGCAGAGCTGTTGTAAAGCACACATGTGGTCGGCAGTTACGAATTCGTAGAAAGTGTAACCGTCGAGGAGAGATTCGTGGTAGTCATGATGGTGACTGTTACAGTTCGTTTAAACCGGTCATTGTTGATCCGGGAACCCCCTCGCTATACTGGAAACACTTTTCACCATTTTCGTATCCCTGCAACTCAGAAGTTTCAAAATTCCTTACTAGATTTCAGTGCATTTTGGTCGTTCAACCCTTCACTTCCGGACTCAGTTCATCCTCATCACATAATGTAACGACCCAAAATTTATATAAGTCATTTTTAATATATTTGTATATTCATCTTTTATTTATTTCAAGATGTTATTAGTGAGAAAATTAATTTTTTTTTAAATGGTTAATTATGCATGGTTGGCGTGTCACTACCTTAGTTTTTATTTTATGATGATGATCGTAATGGCCTATAGGTATGAATTTTAGTTAGCCTTATCAAAATGAAAATCAAATTTGTATCTTTTTTCATTTGCTTACACGATCAGTACCCATGCCTTCTCTCCTTCAATACTTGGCTTTTATTTATTTTTGTATATAGTCAATACTTGGCATTTAAATGCTAATAAATTGTTCTAAGTTTAGAAGCATTTCAATTCATTTCTATTTTATTTGCTTCCTTTGTGTTCTGGGTGTATTTACTAGAAGAAGCAATTATAATTATTCTCCTTTATTTTTGCACGTTACAGTCCTCTCCATAGCCTCTTTTCAAACAGTTGTCTTACCTAGAGGTGTCAATGGGTACATGGATACGGATAGTATGATACCCGTCTCCACCCCGTTTGATAAATATAATACTCATGCCCGCCCCGTACCCTTGTGGATACCCGCGGGTATTGAGGTTTCCTTCCTAATTTTTTTTGAAGAAGAATTTTTTAATTTATTTATTTTTTGGTACAAATAATAACTTTTTTTTTAATTACCAAAACACTTCAACTTTTAAACATCCATACATAATACATTCAAAATTTCATTAATCATACATAATCCATAGAAAAAATCATGATTCTTACATAATCCATAGAATATGTTTTATGATGTTAATAAAGTAAAAACGGTGAACTTAATAAGATGAATCTAAAAAATTAAAAATAAAAATAAGTTATTAATGAGGAATCTTAAGGGGGCGGTAAAATTTCCTTCAATAAGGTAACAATTTAAGTAATAAGACAAGATATATAAAGATATTTTAGTAATTTACTTAATTTATTATCGGGTATGGGTACCCGTGGGTATGAATACAATCAAATCTATGTCCGTGTCCGTGTCCATATAATAATGTGTAGTCAAATACCCGTTTATTATACTCGTGGATACCCGTTTAACTACCCGTCCCTGACGGATTTTATCCACGGATATCCGTGGCCATGAGTATTTTTGTCACCCCTGGTCTTACCTGCCTTTCCTTATTTGGTTCCTCTACGACGGTACGACCCATAATTTCAAATAAATAGGTTGACTAAATTAATACCTCTTTAAAACTGCATTTCATTTTTGTCCTCCACAATAGTCACGACTTTAATTTTCTACTAATTCCACTTTATTTCCTTTAGTGTGTAATACGGTTTTACTTCTCCTTATGTTGTTCTCATCTCCTTTAAAACCCTTCTTCAAATAAGTTATAAGTCTTGTTCCAAACTTGTGTAGCTTTAAACGGTGAACCCAACATTTAGTGCGGCTTTGTAGTGTACTATTAGGAAGGAAAGCGTCCAAGGTAAGGGCTTTTTCCCATACGTCAATAATATATTTGAAAAGAACAATAATTAAAATATATAATTAAGACTTTTATCATGACCCATATGATATTTTTGTATGAGATTGTGATATTTGATATTTATTATGTTTTATATGCTTTGTGATGTTTGAGAATAAAAAGATGTAATTTGTTATGAGTTAATTGTGTGGTTGCCTTAGTGATTGAGTTTTATTTTGCATTTGCCTAAGTGGCTAGAATATATATTTTGAAATTCATTATATTGGCATGGCAGATGCATAGCTTGTGTGGCTTGTTTCATTATCATGACATTTGCATAGCATGTGTGGCTTGTTTAGCCTTTGTGGCTCGTTTAGCCTCTGTGTCTCATTTTAGCCTTTGTTGAACATTTAGCCTGTGTGGCTTGTTTATATCTGGATCATGTAGTACTTAAGAGCATACATCTTATGCATAATTTTATTTGCGCTTTTTTCTTATAATATGGCTTGAATGTATTTTTATTTCTTTTTAATCGAGAGTTTTTTTTATTATCTATTTTAGGGCATTGTTTCTTGTACTTTGAGTATGAACTAATTTGGATAAGGAAATTGACCCTTACATTAATATAATGATGTAGGTATCAAAGATGAAATGTGAAGGTTGATGTGTGATGAAACGCTTATGGTGAACATTTAGTTTTTCAATGAAAAAGAAGACTAGTTTTTATTTAGTTGTAACTGTAATTTAAATATTTTAGAAATTTACTAAAGAGTTTATATTTATTCCATTAAGAATTTGAGTAAACAAATTTTTTTTTAAAGCCTCATTTTTCAAAAGAGTAAATATTTTTAAGTAACGTCCTTGATAAAATTCGGGGTGTTATACATAACAGGTTTGCTTTTCTCAGCATTCTTGTTTATTTCCTGCGTTTTGATCGTTTTTGTTTTGTAGAAAATTGTAAACTGCATGCTATGGTTATGGTCACTCCGGTTGCGGTGGTTTCCTCCTTTAGTGGTGACGGTTTCCACCGTACATGAGTAGTTTTAGGACTTAGAGTCTTTGTTTTGTTGTTTTTGGGAAACCACTGGCGATGGGTTGTGACTTGTCAATAAGTACACCTTGTTGCCACCGTAAAGATGTTGCGCCGCCGTAGTAGGGGTGGTTTTTGCCATATTTTTTTATTTTTCTCTATAAAGCTGCCAACTTCTATTATTTTTCTCTGTTCTGTTTCATTAGCGACGATGCTCGATCCCTTTCTTGTCACGATCAATCTAATAGGTGAACGAAGGGTGGATCTGAATGTTAGGTTCATTTTTCCTCTTCCTTCTCTTTCAGGTTTGATATGGCTAACAATCCCAATGGAGATGAGGTCATGGAGTCCGACAATTCCTGGATAGGAGATTAGCTCCTGGAGTCAGTATTGTCGTTTGTGTCGGACGGAATGGCAGAGATTCCTTTTAGCTTTGTGGGGCGGAGCGAGGATTGGGAATTTTTTTTCTCCCGAGCACTTTGGATTAAGTGTGTTCGCCTTATCCAGAAAATATGTTTCCCATGTATGAAGTGGTTTTCAAAGATATGGAGTTCAGACTCCCTTTTTTCCGATTTTCATCGGAGTGTACGCCGATGGAAGAAACTGTCCTCTTCCCAACTTCACCCGAACTCTTATGCCTTTATGAAGGCTTTGAGCTAGTCTGCCAACTCCTCCAAATCGCCCCTTCCAAAAATCTATTTTTCACCCTCTTCACTGTACAACGAGTAATGGAGAAGGGTGGAGGGAAAGGTTGGGTATCCCTTCGCCAGAACAAGAAGATGCTGAAGTCTTTTGGAAAGCATAGCCATCTCCTCAGCTTTTGGATCTTCTTCAGGACCTCCAGAAGAAGACTTGTCTTCAGGTTCATCAACTTTGAGAGCGTTTGAAGACTTTTCCTTTGACTTCAATGCTATATATTTGGATTTCTTCACAGGTTCTTCTTCATTGAGCCCTACCTCATGACATTTAAGAGAGCTTATAAGATCTTCAAGACTAAGTGTATTTAGATCTCTAGCTTACTCAATAGTTTTCACCTTAGGTTTTCACTTAGCAGGTAAGCTCCTCAGAATTTTCTTCACATGATCAGCAACTACATAACTTTTCTTCAGATTCTGAAGTCCAAATACTAGAGTCTGAAACCTTGAGTACATAGTCTCAATGCTTTCATTATGAACATTTCATATTGTTGAACAAGCATAGTAGTTTTAGCTTCTTGAACCTTCTTGTTGCCTTCATAGTTTTAGCAGTAGATTTGTCACTCATCTTCAAGTATTTTTGTAAAGCTTCTTCTCAGCGACAGTGTGTTTCTTTCTATCAACAGCTACACCTTCTTCATCCAAAGTAAGATCAACATCATCTTCAAGAATATCTCATAACTCTTCATCTATGCCAATAATGTGACTGTACATTTTGCTTTTTCACCAAGAGAATGTATCAGTATCATCATTGAACATAGGTGGCTTATGGGAACCAAATGACTTATCATCGGTACCATAATCATGTGATACAACAACTCCATGAATTTCAGATTTAGCACTAGCACACATGCTTTTCTCAGATCTTTTCTGTTTCACTGTTAAGTGCTAGAACAACATAACCAGACACTCTCGTACCAACTGAAGGTGAGAAAAATACAAGAATGGGGTTGAATTGTGTTAGCTTTTTCTTCAATATTAATTAAGTCCAAAGTTCAAAATCTGATAGAGTTCAGAGTCTGAAACAATGTTCAGAGTCAAATGTAGCGAATGTAAAAGAGATAGAGAGATAGAGAAGAGAAAGGCACAATCAATTATCATGGTACCTTCCACAATCCGGAAGTAGTCTAGTCTCCATTGCACTTCCAAGGAGATTTTTCACTATAATCACACAAGATTACCATTGCTCAAGCACACAAGCAAGAGACTTTAAATACTCAAGCACACAAGCAAGAGATTTCCTATGCTCAAACACAAAAGCAAGAGACTTCCTAAACAAACAAATTACAATGAATAAGTTTGGTTGAACACTTGATATACAATCAGTGGTGTTCATAATACAAAATAGTTCAGACTTTAAGACTTAAGAATTTCTAAGATATGAAAGTTGATAAGAATTCTAAGTGATTTGATGCACAATGATTTTGACAAAGTTTTGGCACTTGTAACATATTTCAGAGTCTCACTATGTCTTCATGTTTTCATTCCTTTATATAGAAGTATGAAAGAGACGTTGTAGAGGTGCCAGCACATCAAATAGTCGTTGTAGAAGCTTGATCAATCAACATTGATTTGTTGCTTGATTTGGTTAATGTCCTAGGAGGGAATAATTTGAAAACCATTCCTTGATAAGGTATTAACCGTTCCAATCCAGCAGAGACACAACTGTAGCTTGTACTATGCGCAGGAAATGTTGGATTAGTGGAGGTAGTGGTTGTAGAATTGTACTGTGTCCTTCACTGTCCTTTCTATGTGAATAAGCATCCGAAGCATTCCAAATCTTCAGAATATATGTTGCTTCAATCTTCTATTCCTTCTGAGTATTTGTGTCTTAAAATATCCATAATAACTAATCCCAGGTTCTTCATTCCAGCAGCTGATGAATCTTCAGACTCTGGGTGAACTTCAGACTCTGTCAGTCAGCTTCTAGATAAACTTCAGACTCTCGCTTCTTCAGTTTCTGACTAGCAACTAAGTTTATCTTGTAAATTCCTTTACTCTAATTTGTTCTTCCAAAACCAATGATTTGCTTTACGACATATAAATTTTAGTCTATGATCCTGCACACTTGAACAAATATTAGCATATCAAATTGAATTTTTAATACCTTGTTATCATCAAAGCTTAAGAGGCATTGTTAAACTCATTTTGTTCCAACAATATCATGTTCTGTAGTGTTGAGATAATGAATTCAATGAAGGGGTCTTTTGTAAGTAGGAATATCATCAATGGGTGTATTATCATTATTATGTAACTTGATGGAAGTATTAGAAGGTCTTGATGTAGGTTTAGATCCAAGTAATCTTCAGTGACCAAGTAAACCTAAGTAGTATTGTCCCATAAATTTATGTTCATGTTAGGTCTAATTCTATCCCGTCTAGTCTTACAACACACCCAACACAACTTCGTTATCTCTACTATGCTTAATTTATGATTGTGTTGGTTGTTTACCACCAAACATCATTGGTTTTACTAATGTTTGATAAAAAAAAATCTTTCAATTTGAGCGATACTTTTGCATCACATAAAACACACGAGACATTCCTCCATTTCAACCACCCAACTAGGGTTTGATGATTTACATTTCCTTCTATTTCTTTGTTGTTTTTCACTATAAACCAAAAATATTTAAACGATGCAACTTTTTGTATGATATGATCTCCAACTTTCACCTCTAAGCTAGAAATGATTCACCTCTTGCTAAAATTTTATTTCATATACTCTGTATTTCTTCTACTCATGCGAAACCCAAACGTTTTTAAGGATTTTCTAAAAGTATCTAACCTCACTAGTAATTCTTCTCCATACTCTCCAAGTAGGACTATATCTTCTGCGAAAAGCATACAACTTTGTGCTCGCTCTTGGATGTGTTCCGTAAGTAATTTCAAAACACAAATGGAAACATGAGGTCTTAATGTTGAAACTTAGTGCTATCCTATTATTATGAAAAAATCTTCGGGGTCTCCACTTTTTACGATATCACTAGATATGCATATTGAAAATTAAAATTTATAAAGATATAGTATAGAAATGAAGAAAATTAACAAAAACATAAAATACATTGTATTATGTCAAGTTAAAAAAAAACTGTATACATGCATAATCTAATGCCTTAAAAAATAAATAAAAATATTTCCCATATAAAAATATCGTCAATTGGTAAATGTAAAATAATATTTTAGAGAAGGAAAGTTTCAAATATGCTAAAGTAATAACGCGATACCATTTTTTAAATTTTTTTTCCAAGCTTTTCTTCTTTTTAGTCAAAGAAGACACATGATCTAATCCAACGGGTTGTATTCAATTATATTAAAAAGTTAGATGCAAAGGATCCATTTTTGTCTTTATAAAGGTCCAAAATCTTACAACTTCACCACACAAACAAAAACACACAGAGAGAGAGCAAAGGGGGGTGGAAGTGTAGGATTTTCTCCAACTATGGAGAACAATGGTAGAGTGTGTCTCATTTGTAACAGGTCATTTTCCAATGGGAAAGCTTTGGGAGGACATATGAAATCTCACTATGCTAAACTACCAATCCATCCAAAACCCTCAATCAACAACCACGTACCTGAATACTCAGTTGAGTTGGCCAAACATCAAACTCACTCTATCTCTACATCTTCACCATCAATTGTTAATCCAAGAAATAACTCAACATACAATCCTCAATCTTTGAAAGTGAAATTCAACTGTACCCTGTCAAACTTTGGTAGGAATAATGTGTTTCAGTCTTATCCAACAAACCCAACTGGAAAAAGATCAAAACGCAAACCAAGGCAGTTTCATATGGCTGAAGAAAGAGAAGAGAATACACAATTTAACATGGCTGAAGAAAAAGAAGAGAACACACAATTTAATATGGCTGAAGAAAAAGAAGATAATACACAATTACAATCAGTGTATAGTGATTTGGATATAGAAGTTGCTGAAACACTAGGTGTTATTCTTAAGGAAGAATGGAAACAAATTGAGGACAAATACTACACTGAGAAGAAAAAAGCAAGTGAAAATGGAAATGTTGTGTTTGAGTGTGATATTTGTAATGAAGTGTTTCAATCTGGCAAAGATCTTTTCGGACATGAAGAGATCCATAGGAAACCTAACAATCTAGCAGGAGAGATTGGTAGAAGTGGAAACATATATGATGCAGTAACTGAAAAAGTGCATAAGTGTGAATATTGCTTTGACATCTTTGAATCTTGTCATGTATTGGAGGAACACATGAAGGTACACCTATACAACTATTATGATTCTGACCCATAGAAACATGATTTCAAATTGTGGTTGCGGTCGTTGGTTTAGTTTCAAATTTTGTTGCATTTCTTAGTTTTGAATAATGTTAAACATTTGGGTTTACTTCATTTGATTATCATGTAAGAACTTTGGTTGGTAATTTTTATATTTATGAGTATTACTTATCGTTATTTTCTACAAGAATTTCATATTGAGCTTGACATCTTAATTTTCAACCTTAATTTCTTATTATAAAATTATCACGCATTTGCAAGCAGTAATCAATCTCACTCATTGATTTGATATGGGATGGTGTCAGTTACACCACTCGTAAATAGGTGTTATACAATCTCGGATATTGATTTCAGATCAAACGACCGGGATCTATTTCTTTTTGTCACAGTTACAGCTCGAAATCCAAATTTCTTAATTTCTAACAAACCTTTTATTATTCAATACAAAAAAATTGTAGTTATTGATTAGTATAGCTGAAATTAATTTTGAATTTGTGTTTAGGTGTATCAATGTTCACGTATATTCAAGTATACATGTCAATTAAGTGACCAAGTGAAGATAAACAATATATATTTTTTCATAATAAAAATTTAGGGCCAGGGATGCCTCGGTCTAAGGTATGAAAGATATTAAAACTTAGAGAGTACTCACAAAATATAACTGTTTCATTCCTGTGATGAGAATATTAGGCCTGAAACGAGTTGAAAAAGATCATTTTCATACACATGTAATGACTTAAACAACTAATATAAAAATATGTTGGTGCAATCTCAAGTTAAAATTAAACATTAGCATAACAAAAAATAACATTGAAATTTACGGATCACGGTCCAACTTAAGTTGGTCATATGTTCAAGTATTTTGATAAAATATTGTTTTCTATTCTCTAAATAGATCATTCATATTTTTAAAAACGAGAATTATGTGAGGAGAATGAATGTTGTCAAAATCACGTGTTAAAACGTAAAATTACCCGATATTATTTTTTTAGATGTGAATTTCACGCTAAATCGGGAGTAAAATCATTTTTATGTGAAATCGAAACTCAACCTGATTTTAAGAGATTTAAATCGTGGTGAAATTGAGTTAATTTATTTCAATTTTTCCGATTTATAAGGATTCTAATCTTTTTCTTTAGTTTATTTTAAATTTTATTAACTTCAGAAACGTATTGAACTCTTGTTTTTTGGATAGTTTTTTTCCAATTTTTTTATGATTTGGTGGGATAATTTATGATGTATGATAAAAGTTTATGAGCATGAAATTTTTTGATCAAATAATCTAATGACTGAGGCTCACACATTTTAAATGCGGAGAAGCAGGGAGTCTAGGGCCTTGCATATCATTGTCCTTGCAGCTACCAAACTAAGTTATACTTATATGACAAAAACATCACACTTTATTATGGCTATTTGTTATGTTTTTTTATATATAATTAAGTTATAAGTTTGGATTATTGACGCATTTGTAGTATTATATAAGTATATATATCATGTGTATAATAATTTTAAAGTTATTTTAACTTGAGTTAAACTAGTACGAGTTTACGAGTCAATTCCACTTAGGCAAGACGAGTTTATGTAGAAAATCAAGTTTAATTTTGAAGGATTTAGAATCATAATTGAGTAGAAATTTATCACATGCTAGCACACATCTAATACATGTGTGATGTTATTATATGTTTGGATGTTACCAATTACAAGTTTTTTTCTTTTAGAATTGATTCTAATTTGAAGTAAGGATCTACATTTTTATATATAAAATTGGTTTTTATTTTTTATTCTATTGTCCAACTTGCTTTCACGTGAATGTATTCAAACATAATTCATTTTACATTTAACAAAACTCTAATCAAAATTAATTTTATCATCACATAGCCAAACACAAAGTAATAGGTGTGTATCACTACATGATTCAATTATAGAAAAACGTTGTTTGAACACATGCTTAAAGTAAGTTGCAGTTGCACGCCAATATTTTACTCACATTATACCTTTTCACCTAAGATATATTAAAGGCACGTTTGTTATAGATTACGAAGAAAAAAATTAGCATTTAGTAATTTAGATATTATTTTTTAGAGATTTTAAGAAAATATATACTATTTTGTATTTGTTTGTTTATCACAATAAAAATTAAGTTAAAAATTTATTCATCCAAAAGTGATTTTTACGAGAAACTACTCCAAATAACTTCTTATTTTGAGCAATATTTAAAATATAATAATTTTTTATCACAAAATCATGAGAACTCATAAAAATAGGTAAAAAAAATTACTACATCATACAGGACTTAAAAGATATGAATAAGGAAACTAAAAGTTTCGAGAGGATTGTTTTGAGTTAGATCATACTTCCTTACCAACTGAGATATTTCTATCGCCATGGCAACAAGATCTAGCTCATAGCAAACCTCTATGTATTCAAATATAGAGCAACCTCTTTGTATCTATATATTTTTGACAACATGTTGAAGATCTTCATCATGCCGTTATATAGAGAGTTATATATTTAAAACAAAATGAGAAAGATCCTCAGCACAATGACAAAAAATTTCATGGTTTCTTTGGTGTGCTTGTTTGTATTTTTGACAGCATGCTGAAGATCTTCATCACGCAGTCAAATAGAGAGCTATCTATTTGCGATCGCGTGAGAAAGATCCTCAGCTTAATGACAAAAATATGCATGGTTTCTTTGGTGTGTTTGTGTGTTTTGCTGGAAACAAAGATGAAAACCAGAAACACTTATTTATAGAGGTATCTGGATGTTGTGGACTGATAAGTCAATAATTTACTGTTTTTAAGTGTTTATTTTATTAAGATTTTATTGTTTTTAATTAGTTTTTAGAACTATTTTACTTCAATTTCTTTGTTTTTATTTCAGGATCAAATATGATGAAAGACCGAGTCTTTGAGAAAAAGAATAGATTAAGATGCATGATTAAAGCTTGTTTGAGAATAGAGCTAAAAAGAGGGAAATTTTGTCATATTTATGTGCTGATTTGGTGCATATTTATGTGCTGATTTAGTACAATTATATGTTCTGATTTGGTGTAAATTATATGCCGATTTAGTACAAATCTATATCCCGATTTAGTGCAATTTTATGTTGCTCCTTTAGCTATAAATAGAGGAGCCATCACACTTGTAGAATCACCTTGGTTCTTAGGAATTTTCTGTGACAACTATTTCTATTAATCAAAGTCTTTCATCTTTTGTTCTTGAGAATTTTATGTGACAACTATTTCCATTAGTAAAAGTTCTTAATTTTCTTGCTTTTTATTATTCTTGTTATTTAATTTCATGTCCTTCTTCTTCTTAATCTTTATGTCTACGGTGAACATGAGTGAGTAGACTTCTTTGTCTTGGGATTTTTGGATGAGTCTAATGACCTAATCCTATCAAACTAAGCCTAGAACCCTAATTTTATGTAACCCTATTTTCTAATCTAATCTCACCGTTCTTAATTCTTATTTCAAATACTAATCGTAGTATCGAAAGAAGAAGGTTAGTATTGGACATGTGAAATTATACAAGGTTTTCGAAACATGAGAATAGTCTAGAAAACCTTGAGACCTTAAAGTTTCGCTCTTAATGGGTTTCGATAACAATCAATCTTAAGAATAGGTGTGGTTGTTATTGAAACACACTCATTGATTTCGAGAGAAACCTTGATAGGCCTTAGAGAAACCGAACTTTAAAAATAGGTCTAACATAAAATTAGTATATATGTTTGGATTGTGAAAGATTTTTCGTTATGATGAACCAACGATCCCGAGGCTCTTTTTATTATTATTTTCAATCAATTAAAAATCCCAACTTTTAAAACCCTAATCTTTCAGCTAATCAATTAGAAAAAAGAAATCAATTTACAATACCTTTTTACTACTTCGGTAAAACCGTGCACTTGCGGATTTTACACATCAAGTTTTTGGCGCCGCTGCTAGGGAGTTAAGTAATATTGATTAACTTTTTAGTACCGGTTAGACTGAAATTTTTCTTTTTCATTTTCCTTATTTTTCTACCTTCAACTTCTTTGATTGAGGGCATGGCTCAAAACCACTGTCAATGGACTTCTGCCCTTGATCACTTGAATGATAAGTTAACTGTTAGTGCTATCACACCTGCCCCTGTTTTACCACCTTGTGAGGTTTATGGAATATTTGGTCGTACTGGTGTTGAATGTCAACTAGGTAGTGTTGCTGGAAATCTTGAGCAAGTAAACTATGCTCAATATAATCAAGAATTTAGGAACAATCAAAATTTTTATAATAAAACTCCTCAAAATCTTTTTGGACAACAAACAGCACCACCTGGTTATGCAAACAACCAAAGATTCCCTCAAAAATCCAGCATGGAACTTTTGCTAGAAAATTTTGTAATGGGTCAAACCAAGCAAATCCAAGAACTTAAAACCTAAACTGGATTTTTGAATGACTTTCTCGCTAAACTTTCATCAGAAGTGGATTCTATTTGTACTCACAAGAAAATGCTAGAGACTCAAATCTCTCAAGTAACCCAAAAGACCAAATGAATGCTATTACACTTAGAAATGGTAGGCAATTAGAGGATCCCGTTATGAAAACCAAGACAAATGAGGTTGAGGTAGAGAGTGAAAAGCCAAAAAGTGAGAATGTTGTAGTAGAGAGTGAAAAGCCTAACGCACCACCACCATATAAGCCAAAAATTCCTTTCCCACAAGGGTTTGCTAAGTCTAAGTTAGATGAGCAATTTAGGAAATTTGTTGAAATGCTAAACAAGTTCTACATTAATGTTCCTTCTAAAAGAAAAATTGAGGAGAATGAGACGGTGAACCTTACGGAATAATGTAGTGCAATCATCCAAAACAAATTGCCACCTAAACTTAAGGATCCAGGGAGTTTTTCCATACCATGTGTCATAGGATCCGAGACTATAGAAAAAGCCATGTGTAACTTGGTAGAAAGAGTCAGTTTGATGTCATTGTCCCTTTGTGAAAGGTTGGATATAGGGTAGAGAAGCCTCTCATCCGTCAAGCTAATGACTTTAAACGAGTGTTTCGTGGGAGGCAACCCACGAGTTTAATTGCTTTTATTTTTTTTGTTTTGTGTTGTTTTATTTTATTTTGTAGGTGACTGTCCAAAATGAGAAAGAAAAGAAAAAAATTGAAGCCTAGCAACCAGGAAAGTCTGCACGGTCCGTGCCTACGATCGCACGGCCCAACGCGACCAAGAGCCAACCAAAAGCCAAAGAAACCAGAAACCTGCTCACGGTTCGTGCGCCAGCAGGCATGGCCGCGCGCGACCTCCCCCTCTCCAAAACCAGTTTCATTTCCTTCTTCTTCTTCTTCCTCATTCACACCATAATAAATTGTGAGCTTTCCTTTTCCCTTTCTTTTTCTTTTATTTTGCAATTTTCTCTTTCTTTTTCATTGAGGACAATGTTTAGCCCAAGTATGGGGGGAGTCAATAAAGTCTTGTTTTAGTGTAAGTGTCGTAGTGTTTCGAACTCCCTTGAATTTTAATTTTTTGTTTTGTTTTGTTGCAAAAGGCATGTAAGCAGCTTGTTTTTATTGTGTAATGTGACATAAATTTTTTTAAGTCTCTTCCAAAATGGTTGTGTTTTTACATGAAAATGATTTCTTGTGTTTTGAGTGTTCTTGCTATACCCACATCATGTTTTATTGTGAAAAAAATTCTCTTTGAGAAAAACACAAAGTTGCAGTCTTTGAGTAAGTGTGTAGGTAGTTATTTTAAGGAGCACGTTCTAACTTTAGTGGTAAATTGACCCATGAAAGTTTTCAGAGTAAAAGTAGTATAAGTTAGTGTGGGGGAATAAAAAGATCAAAATGATCAAGTGCCTAAAACAGGTTGATCGTTAAGAGGGTTGGAAGCTAAATAGGGGACACCATTGACTTAGGTTGGTATGAGATGCCCTCACTGGCCTCCTAGGGAAGATTTGGTTAACCTAGAAACTCATAAGTAGGGGGACATCATTGACTTGGGGGGTAGGAGCTACCATCACTGGCTTCCCAGGAAAGATTTGATTAACCTGAAAAACTCTTAAGAAAACATCATTGACCTTGGGGGGTAGGAGCTGCCCTCACTGGCTTCCCTTGGAAGGTGTTGTCATCTTGAAAACCAAAAGTAGCTTCTGTAATTCCTTCTTACTTGTTTATAATTGTCAAAAGATTGGTTTAGTGTTAATGTAAAAACTTGTTTCCTCATAATATCGCTTACACGGGAGCAAGAAAAAGCTGGACTACACACACACACTCACTTGAAACTTGTTGTTGGGTTGAATAGATTCATAAGAAATACTTGAAGTTGTGATTAGTGTACGTTGAAAACAGAGCCTTGGAGGAGACACAAGTTTTAAATCATGTTGTCATGTTGTTAATTTTGTTAATGTTGCTAATGTTTATGCCTTTTGCTTGAGGACAAGCAAAGATTCAAGTATGAGGGAGTTTGATAAGTCAATAATTTACTGTTTTTAAGTGTTTATTTTATTAAGATTTTATTGTTTTTAATTACTTTTTAGAACTATTTTACTTCAATTTGTTTTTATTTCAGGATCAAATATGATGAAAGATCGAGTCTTTAAGCAAAAGAATGGACTAAGATGCATGATTAAAACTTGTTTGAGAAGAAAGCTAAAAAGAGGAAAGTTCTGCCATATTTATGTGCTGATTTGGTGCATATTTATGTGTAGATTTCCTACAATTATATGTTCTCATTTGGTGTAAATTTATTTGCCGATTTAGTACAAATCTATGTCCCGATTTAGTGCAACTTTATGCTGCTCCTTTAGCTATAAATAGAGGAGCCATCAGACTTGTAGAATCACCTTGGTTCTTAGGAATTTTCTGTGACAACTATTTCTATTAATCAAAGTCTTTCATCTTTTGTTCTTGTGAATTTTATGTGACAACTATTTTCATTAATAAAATTTCTTAATTTTCTTGCTTTTTATTATTCTTGTTATTTACTTTCATGTTCATCTTCTTCTTAATCTCTATGTCTACGATGAACATGAGAGAGTAGACTTCTTTGTCTTGGGATTGTTGAATGAGTCTAATGACCTAATCTTATCAAACCAAGTCTAGAACCCTAATTTTATGTAACCCTATTTTCTAATCTAATCTCACCGTTCTTAATTCTTATTTCAAATACTAACCAAAGTATCGAAAAAAGAAGGTTAGTATTGGACATGTGAGATTAGACAAGGTTTTCGAAACATGAGAATAGTCTAGAAGAATAGTCTAGAAAACCTCAAGACCTTAAAGTTTCGCTCTTAATGGGTTTCGATAACAATCAACCATGACAATAGTGGTTGTTATTGAAACACACTCATTGATTTTCGAGAAAAACCTTGATATGCCTTAGAGAAACCGGACTTTGGAAATAGGTCTAACATAAAATTAGTATGTAGGTTTGGATTATGAAAGATTTGTCATTATGATGAACCAACGATCCCGAGGCTCTTTTTATTATTATTTTCAATCAATTAAAAATCCCAACTTTTAAAACCCTAATCTTTCGGTAAAACTGTGCACTTGCGGATTTTACACATCATGGACCACAGAAATTGTCAGTGCAATGTGATTCATACAAAAGAATCATATGCTGAAGGATTTCGGATTACGTAATCTGAATTACACTTACACCCTATGTGAATTCGGATTATATAATCCAAATTGTACTTAGACCCTACAAAATTGAATTGAATTCGGATCATTTTAGCGTTTAAATGCACATCTTTGACGTAAAGCAACACATAATGAAAATTTAGATAATATATATTATTTAAAACATAACAAAACAACTTAGTTCAACAACATATAACAAACACATAATAAAAACTACATAAAACACGTAATAAAAAACAACATAAAACACGTAATAAAAACAACATCATCACGGACCAGCTAAATTAATTTCATCATATGGTGCGTCTAGGAATGCTCTGATCTCTTCATAGTTCTTGGGCCGGATCAAACCTTTTCGAATTTCTTCAACAGATCTGACCGACGAACCATCCAACTCGATCGGCCCTCTAGTACTGTACTGACTAAAAATGGATAACATGGTTCTCACGTCGTCGTCGTCGTTCATGAGCTTCATTCGGCTGAACTGCAAACTTCCGGATGAGTCGATCGACAGATGTTGATACTCAACACCATCCACCCTCTATGTGTCTCTGTAGTTGAGTTCAAGGTTGATTTGATTCATCCAACCTTTCAACCCGGAGAGGGTGACATCAATGTGAATCATGAACAGACGCGGTGGTCCCCCCTCCCTGTAACGCCCGTTTATTTTATTTTTGGTAGAGTTTAGAGTCCTATTTAATTGATTTATGTGATTATGTGATTTGTTTATTTAATTAAATGGTTTTATTAATAGTTAGTAAGAATAATATAGGAATTA
>Ga0315914_1002216_pt1 | contig 29746 bp, 10 predicted proteins | sample MpolenodulesMG_FD_203920 | JGI IMG/M metagenome (GOLD analysis project Ga0315914, IMG submission 203920) | Medicago polymorpha root nodule microbial communities from Los Angeles, California, United States - elongated nodules | ecosystem: Host-associated > Plants > Roots > Nodule | place: USA...
TGGATTTGCAACTCTAATAACTCCAGGAGCAGTTGGATTTTGTGGAGTAGGACCCCTCAGTGGTGTTTGTTTATGCATGTCATTTGAAATCACTGGTCCTCTCATGCCATATCTCATTGTAACCATTCTCTGCAAATAAAATCAATCATATCAGTCCTTAAATTATAACAAAATCCATTAAATTAGTCCTCAAATTATGCCAGTAAGTCTCAAATCGATCCATATTTTGGATAAAGTCATACCTGCCTAGAAACTGCATCAGTTACAGGTCCATTATCAGTAGCAACATTCTTTTGTTGCACCTCAGTAGCAACATTCTCAACAACAGTTTCCACACCTGCCACATTACCTTGTACTTGTTCTTCAGGCTCAGTGTCAATCCAATCCTTTGGTCTCCTAGCCACACCTTGCTTTGCACAACTTCTTGAGTTATGTCCTATCAATCCACATCTTCCACATTGAGTGTCATTGGGGGATTTTGAACTCTAGGTGACAAATTATAACATTAGAGTTTCAAATTTATATATTTGGGGAAGAAAGATCCGTTAATGAGAAAGATCCGTTGGGAATTTTCTGAAAATCAATCAATTTGATCCTTGACAATTTTCTGAAAATCCATCAATTTGGTTCTTGGAAATTTTCTGTAAATCAATCAATTTGGTCCCTGTTTACGTGGCATCTGACGTGTTAAGCCTTGTAAGAGGTTAACGTTACACGTCACCTCCGTTAACAGACCAACTTAACGGAGGGACCATTTTGATGGACGCCTGTAAAATTCAGGGACTGAATAGCTATTTCGCAAAATTCAGGGACGAATTTGACCGATTTTTTAAAATTCAAGAACGAATTTGAAGTATTAGTCAAATAACAGCTTCTTAATTTTTACAATTTCGCAGTTTTGGGACGCAGTATTTCAACGTGATGTGATTTTTAAGTCAAATCCAAAAAGATATTATATGCAATACCTTCTTGTTGAGTAATAATTAGCCAACTGCATAGAAAAGTGATATATAACTATATATGCGTGGAGAAAAACACCACTATGATGTGATAATAAAAAACAGATTTAACCAATATACTGAAATACATTTATACTGTAGTATTTTTTTTATACGTAGTAATATCTTTAGACATTGCTTTATCGTCACATCTTGTAAGACTTAATCGAACGGTAACCAACTTGTTGAAAACAAAAGCAACAAAATTACTACTTTTTCCCATGTGTAATGTCTTGGTACTTCATAAAATATATCACAACCGATTTTATTATCAAGCAAAATAAAAAGTCAGTTCATAAATGTAACAAACAAGCAAAAAATGTTACCAAAAAATGTAAACTATAAATGCTTTCATGCATTTGATCAAAGTAATGAAGCACCGCTAACAAATTGTTCCTCATAATCAGTTGGTTACAAACAACCTTCATTAGGTACTCTTCCGCAATCCAACACCAAACTCTTAAGAAGTCAACATAAGCCTACCATACACAAAAAGCCATGTTACAAATTCACCAAATCAAAATTAATAGTTGCCAAGATCTTCATCCTTCTTTAGACTTGTAAAACAAAACTAAATTATTTATATAAAAAAACAAAAAGGACTTCGATGCATTGCAAGAGACTCAATAGGATTAACTTATCCAAATAACAACGTGCTAGATTTACAAATAATTTAATTTATGGTAAATGTTTTTACATCCAATAATTTAAAATGTTTGAATTTTAAGAATAATTACTTCTAAAGTCACAAATATAAGAGATTATAATTTGTCGACAATATATGAACATTAATCTCATTTACGAATAAACAATATATATACTCAATTACATCTTAGTTAGAAATGTGTCTAATTTAATTCTTTCATAAGATAGATTCTTTCTTTATTGCTCCACCTCTTTTAAATAAGTTGCTTTAAAACGCGAGGACAAATTTTGACTCTTAATTGTTATGATCGGTTTTGTTGGAGAAATATAATTTCGAGATGTCCGATCGAATTAAACGATCAAATTATTTTAACTTGTAAAACTGAACTTGAATATTTAAACCATCATCTCAAATCAACAATTGAGACTCGTTATAGCAGTGAATCAAGTATCATTTATGTATATTTCATTCAAAAATGTTTAACAAACTTATTTTTTTTTTCTTTTCTTTTGCAAGTCTCAAAACTCAACAAAAACAATGTCCCAATCAGCATAATCATCATAATAATAAGGAAAATGAAAAATCTAATGGTATTTTAATCACCTGCTTCACACGCAACCAGACAAAAAAGAAACAGTACAATCTTAACATACACAAAACAAAAAAAACAACCTTGTTCCACTCTTAACACTCACTCTACAACCCCTTTTAACACTTTTCTGATATTCTTCTTTCATTTTGAAGTTTCATTTCCAAACAATAGCAAGCAACACTTTCACTTTTTGTCACAATTCACAAGTCACTAGATACTTTTTGTTCATAGCATCACTAGAAACATGCATTCTTTTTCCTTTATATTGCTCTGTGGATAGTATTTGTTAAAGTTTCTTGCTAAATTCTTTATTAGGCTATTGGGTTGGTATGGATCTGTTGGATCTTCTACTTCTGAGTGGTACAAAGTTGAAATGAGTGTTAAAGTTTGGTTTTTTATGAAGTGATTTAGCTTTTGAATTGATTTGAAATGGTGGGTTGGTTTTAGATTCAAAAGGGTTAGTGTAGAATATGAAGAAGAAAGTGGTTCAGCAGAAATGGAAGAAGAAAGTTTTTGCTTTGATTTTGGTGGTGGTGCTTTGTTTTGGGAGTTTGTTGTTTATGCAGATGCGGTATACTCATGTTTTGGGGCTTGTTTCATTGCAACATCAACTTGTTTCTCAAGTTCAGAAGCCTAAGATTGCTTTTCTCTTCATTGCAAGGAATAGGCTTCCTTTGGAATTGGTTTGGGATGCATTCTTTAGGGTACACTCTTTTTCTCTTTAATGATTAAAGCCTATATGTTTCTTTTTCTAGTTCCCGGTAGTGCGTTGATGTTACCTTTTTTATACGCAAATGTTAGTGGTTATTTTATTAGGAGGAAATGAAATTTGTTAGTAGAAGGAATTGAACCTAGACCCTCGTTCGTAATATTCCTCTAGCATCCCTCCTTCGAGGACGTGTTGATGTTACTTGAATGCATTGTCGAGAATAGTGAATGGTGTAAATTTAGTAACTTCAAAAATATGTTTTAAATCATGATGTGCATTTAGCGATCATTGATTAGTACAGTGTAGGGACAATTGTTTATGGTAAGATAATATGGTCCTTTTAGTCTTTTGCGCTTTTGTATTCTCTGGTGTTTGATACGCTTTACATTGATAAACTTAATAGTAGTTTTTACTTTTTGGAGAGCTTAGATGTGTGTCTATGGAGTTATATCAGAAGGAAATTTTGATTCCTTTTAAATACACAGTTATGTTCTTTGGGGATGAACTAGAATCTAGAAACATGCTTGATTGAGTATTTAAGTGGCTTGGTTCTTCCCTCTTGATAGCTAGTTTTTAAGAGAGGGTTTCCCAAGTGCTTTGAAACTTATCATCCTCTTTGGAATAATGATTTTGATAAGAGCAATTTTACCTCGCTTTTCATAACAACATTTCTAATAATTAATGCAAGCTTCCATAACTTATTGACCATATGTTAAGAGACTCACATTTGGCTAAATTATTGTGGAAGTGTTCATAATAGATGTGTAGTTGATTCTCATTAATGTTTGTTGTGTAAATGTAAAATGTAAATGTTTGCAATTTCATAGAATGCTAGTTGTGGAAATGTTGAGGTGCAGTAATGGTTACAGAAACATTTGTATTGCATTTTCAGGGAGGCGATAACAATTTCTCGATTTTCGTTCATCCTAGGCCAGGGTTTGTGTTGAATGAGGCAACAACTAGATCATCATATTTTTTGAATCGTCAAGTTAATGATAGCATACAGGTTCCTCTTCTCTCTTTGTTTGAAACATAATTTGTTTTTTGTTATCAACCTTGTCCATTTACTATCTTATGTGTTGGAATCAATAAGCTGTTATAGTTGACTAGGTAGAGGAAGACCTAGAAAAACTATGAAGAGAAACTATTAGGAAAGATCTAGAGATTAATGAGTTGGATAGAAATATGAAACTATTTGGTAGAAGATTATGGTGTCGTTTGATCCATGTAGCCGACCCCACTTAGTGGGATAAAGCTTGGTTGTTGTTGTAGTTGACATAGGCCTGTTTGAATCAACTTATTTGAACTTATCAACTGCCATAAACACTTGTGAGATTGAATGAGAGAACTTAGGAAAACAGCTTAAGACATGTCCCTAAGCGCTTATCAGCTTATTTTCATAAGCTCTTCTGGATAATTTATGGAAATAGCTTATAGCCTATATGAAAGAAGTTTGACTTTATTTGATCTTTTGTTATAAAAATAGTTTAGACATAAGAAATGCTTAATTAATCTGTTTATCCAAACAGGGGTTTAATGTTACATTCCTTTCCTTGGATTCAAGTGTGATCCAACTATGAAGTTCTATTAGACTATAATAGAACTTCTATAGTCTAATTTTATCCTATGTGTGTATTTATCACATGGAAAACACTGTTAATATAGTTACTTATTGAAATAATCTCATTTTATCGGCTGATCTCTATCTTACTCTCATCTATGAATTATTTGCTTATACCATGTTTAAAATGTCAGAAAAAAAAAGTGTTTCAATTTACTAAACTGTAATATGATTTTGTTATGTTTATACCTTCATGATATTTAGTCAACATGATCTTTTTGCAGATAGATTGGGGTGAAGCTAGCATGATAGAGGCCGAGCGCATTTTACTTAGACATGCTCTTGAAGATCCTCTAAATGACCGCTTTGTTTTCCTTTCAGATAGGTGAGGGTATAATTTTGTTAACAACCATAAACTTCAATCATTATATAAGTACTCTCCACTTACTATAGGACTCTTCATGGTTTCGTTCAGGAAGGAAATCCGAACTGAATTGTTCATAAAGATTGGTAAAATTGAACCAAACCACTAATAATTTGCCCCGAACCAAACCAAGCTGATGTGTAGGTTCAGTGTACCGGTTATGTGGTTTTGTACCAAACTAATTTTTTTTTGAACCAAATGATTCTTTGTGAGGACTGTTTGGAGAAAAAACAAAAAACCGAACCAAATCGAATATTAGAAGAACTGTTTTGAAAAACAAAAAACTGAGCTGGACCGTGAAACAAAACTGATAACTAGGGTTCAATTTTTTATTTTTTTCAACAGTTCTACTTACCATACCATTTCTGAAATATGTTTTTCTTGTTCGTACTTCACCTTGCTTAATTATATGGTAGAAGAAAAATGATAACTAATGTTTCTCAAGTTTTGAGCTAGCACCTTACTATATTTCAGTTGATTGATTTTCTTTTCAGCTGTATACCTTTATACAACTTCAGCTACACATATGACTACATCATGTCAACACCAACTAGTTTTGTCGATAGGTGAGTTAATATACACACTTGCCTTACATTTTACTTCAATAAAGCTCCATATATATATATATATATATATATATATATCGTGACATTAATCTTGACACATTTCAATAACGTATCAGATGATTTTTAGATTTAAAAATTTACAGAGATGATCTATGTTATATAAACTTTCAATCCCAACAATTAGTTTTGTTAAATACATATTGAGTAAAACGTCATAGAAGCTACTTGTTACTATTTTTTTTTTGGTCAGGTAGCCTAGTGACTAGAATTCACCTTATAAGGCGAATAAGTGGGGTGTCCGGGGTTCGAACCCCGGCCCCTGCATATAATAATGCATTGTCCTACCAACTGAGCTATGCTCACGGGACTACTTGTTACTATTTACTTATGCCTTTGTAGTTATTTATTCATTTGCAACAATATAATTGTTATGAATTTATCATTAAAATATATACAGCTTCGCTGACACAAAAGGAGGTCGTTACAATCCAAAAATGGATCCAGTTATTCCAGTCTATAACTGGAGAAAAGGATCTCAGGTAAAAAAATCTAATGTAATGCGTCGTTTACTATAAGTTCATTCTAAATCTTAAAATACAACACATTCATTCCCAAAGATTACCATCTTATACCTATCTTTTTATGAATTCTTCTGCAGTGGGCTGTTCTGACCAGGAAGCATGCCAAGGTTGTAGTGGAGGACAATACTGTCTTTCCAATGTTTCAAAAATTTTGCAAGGTACTTCCTCCTTCTTATATTACGTGTCTCAATTGGAACATGCACATACCTTACGAAAATGATTAATGATACGAATTTTCAATGCAATATCCTTTTGCTTCATTTATTATTTGTCCATCATATACTCTCATGGTTTTCACAAATACTATGCCATTAAATGTTATAAAACCCAATCTTTCTTCCATTTAGTATTTTTTTAAGCCATACATTTGTGCTTGTCTCTTTTATGCCGAGGGCGATAGTCTCATTCTACTTTTCATCTCTAAATGCAGAAAAAGCCGCTACCCGAATTTTGGAGGGATCAAGTCATTGTAAGTGCTCTATGTAGTATCTACAAACAAAGTTATTTAATGATTTCTTTATTTTATAACATTATCTTCAATTAGTCACTTTTCTTAATAAAATCATAAATTCTGCTCAGAAAAATGCCTGATTCAATATTTCATTCTGAATTGGTACATGATGTCCATTAGGTTCCTAGGAATTATATGAACACATGAATAAAGATTTTTTAATGCATCTCCTTTCTTCGTGCAGCCTGCTGACACGTCCAAGATCCACAACTGTATACCAGATGAACACTATGTTCAAACTTTGCTGGCTGTAAGAATCTCTTTTTCTTTCTGTGAACACTATTGCATTTCTTTCAAGTTGAATATAAAACATCTTTTGAAAAAAATACAGTTAAAGAAATCGAAGAAAATACATTGCATCTATTTTAAACTTTATGATGTTGCTTGTTTACTTTTACAAATATTTTTACGCGATCACCCTGGTTTTGCTTTAATATTTTTTTTACTATTTGTGTTTTTCTTCCCAAACCTAGCAAAAAGACCTCGAAAAAGAAATAACACGAAGATCAGTGACACATACTGCATGGGATATTTCCAACTCCAGAGATCGTGAGCGCCGTGGATGGCATCCAGTGACTTATAAGTTCTCAGATGCTACTCCGATGCTTATTAAATTTATAAAGGTTTGACATGTACTGCACTACCACTGCAAAATCACTTTCTTGAATCAACTTTCATTCTGTGATAATATTAGGGTTATCAAACTAGGAAGCTGGAGACATTATAGAATACATTAATGATTAACATTTGTTAGAATGGTACTTGATAATGATAGGAATCATCCTAAAGATGAATTCAAACAATTAATAGTACACCTACTACATATCAGCATATATAAACTAATAAAAGCAAAGTGTGAGATTCTATCAAGAAAAAATAAAAGCAAAGGTGTGAGATTTTGGTTATTATAGATAAGAAAATTCCTTGATCCTGGTCCTAATAAAATCTGAATCTTAATTTTGATTTCCATCAGTCAACTAATGAAAGATACGTTAAAAAGAGCAATTAGCGTAGTAGAAATTTAAACAAATTGTTATTACTCTGCAATAAGTTTCTTAGTACAAAGTCTTGTTAAATAGCGGCTATAGTATAAAGTTCATGTATTCTACTTTGATGAAAGAAAATATGTATAAGTTTGATATTTTTTTTTTGTAGGAAATAGATAATATTTATTACGAGACTGAATACCGAAGAGAATGGTGTACAAGCAAGGGTAAACCGTCCACTTGCTTCCTTTTTGCAAGAAAGTTTACTAGGACTGCTGCTTTGAGGCTTCTTAACATGGTAAGTTGATATATCATAGGGTTTTCTTGATGAATGATTGTTAGCTTTCAAATATTTTTACGGTAAACTGGATCATTTTTTAGTTTCTTCAGTTTGATTGGTTTATTTGAGTTTATGGACTGACATAAACACCTTTAGACTGTTTGAAAGAGCTTATGAATAAAGCTAGTGATATGTCAATTATCTGTTTTCAACTTATTTTCATAAGCTTGCCAAGATAACCTATGAAACACAGTTTGACTTTATTTTATCTTTTGCTATAAAAATAGTTTATACATAGGCACTTATATGATAAGCACTTATGCTATAAATGCTTAATTAAGTTATTTATCGAAACAAGGTCTCTCAGCTAAGATTGTTACTTATTTTCTGATTTTCTGTTGGACAGTCTGTTTTGGGAGATTTCAGTTAAAAGAACAAAATGCCTATTGCCAGTGGCTGATACAAGCAGAGTAGAACATGTACTTAGTAAAGAAATAAGATGGAGAAAAGAGAATAAAGCAAAAGCAGTTGAAGATTATTGACTGCTACACTGATATGTATATTGAATTGTATTGTATTGTATTGTACATTTAGACGGTTAAAATGAGTGCTTGTGTATTGTGATGTATATGTTCTAATTTTTTATTTTATTTTTCAGAATAATTTTGGCAACAATCATGCAAGACAGTCCCTCATTGTAAGAAATAATATTTGAATGAAAATATACCAGCATAAGCAATGTCTCACTCACAACATGAATTACCTGGGCTATGTTTGGTTCAAATGAGGTGGTGTGCTTGGTTAAATTTGTTCTTTTTACACAAAAATTATGATTTCACATAAGATTGATAATTTCTATATATCCACACCTGCCCCTCTATGCTTTTGTTTTGTGATGTATATGTAGATATGGTTAAACCTGAACAAAAGTAAAGACAAAACATAACAATACTCGGCAAAATTAGTGAAAATGAGGCAGACTTAAATTTTTTTATAATTTGTGTAAGAAATGAGGCAAGAATTATAATTTGTTTAAGAAATGAAATGTTACAAAATTCTATGTGATTGTTTAATTAAAAAAAAATCAGTTATTTGATAGATATTTTTTTGAAGGCTCAATTATTTGATAGATAATAGATACGTAGATATAATGAGAGTTAGAATTTACAATCATTTTTTCTAACTAACATATATAATATTCATATCAAATGATATATATGACTCAAGATTCATATTTAATAGATTCAAAATTCATATTTAATACTTTATTTTTATTTTTTGACAAGTTTTTTTATGCATACAATTTTTGTTTTGACAAGTCAATACTTAATAACCATTTTTTCATGTTATAGCTTCAGTCTTCACAATGTGAAAAAAGGGTGCCGTACATTTCAAGACTCAATATTTGCACGCAACAGGCTTTGTCCCATTTCTTACGTTGTATTGTACGCACTGGACACAAAGTGACAGATAGATGCATGTACAATCTTTTACCTTCAATTATTCAAAGTTATATATTGAGACAGTGACCACTTCACTTGACTTGACTCCACCTCCACTTCACTTTTTTATTTTATCCCTTTACATCCAACTTTCATTTTCTGCAACAAAACGCGTTTACAGCATGTTCCAATCCTGAAATGTCTGCAATATCATACATTAAATAACTCCTAGGTATGTGTATATTTTTAGAATAAACAAACACACCAACACTTATAGTTCATTTTTTTTTATCATTAAGTTTTGTTAGATCCATTATGTTGTCACCCTACCCTTATCCTCCTGATTCAAGTCCGCTTATTCATCTACCAGATGATGTGTTTGCCACAGTTTCAAGGTACCTAATTCCCAGAGAAATTTTCAATCTTAGTTTATGCTGCAAGAGTCTCTATGCTCTTGCATCTTCTGAAAAAGTTTGGCTCACTCAATGTGATGTTATAGATATAGTGTCACTCAAAGACCTTGTTCAGTGGAGAGAGTGCGTTTCATCTTACAAAGCACTTTGTCGTTTTCTTTTGAGTGTTAAACCGTTGCTTGGTATTTGGGTTCAACAGAATCCTGAACTTGGTAATCTTGTTTATGTAATGCCAGGTTTTGTTTCTGTTGTAGCGTGTCGAATAATACCTCAGGAGGTTGTTTCTTTAGGGATCCAAGATTGTTCTATCCTTTGGTCACCCGTGTTTGAAATTGTTTGCGATTTCGATGGTTCTAATATGTTTTTTCTTCATGGAAGAGAAGAAGAGGGGATAGATTGTGTTTATCATGGTTCACTCCAGTGTGTTAATAGATTTTGCAATTTATTGTTGCTTGAGGTTGAATCTAGGAAGCAAGATAATAATGAGGTAATGATTCCTTTTAGGAAGTTGGGTTTTAGGGATAGGAAAAATTTGCTCGAGATCACTACTAGCCAAGTCAGAATAGAGGCTCCAAATATGGGAACTGGACCATTGTTTCCTAGATCAAGAGATGATTATGTAAATTTTCAGAAAGATTTGATGCTTTTGAAGGAAAGAAGAGCATTCTTTGTTCAAATGACTCAAATGTATAAGCTTGGTTGTATTCAGATTGAAAATAAGGAAAATTCTCAAGGGGAAGAAGTCTGTTCAATGGAATTAGAGGTTGATGAGGTGAGAAAGAGTCGTGACTATTCAAAAGCTTTCTCTTTTCCTCCAAGCAATAAGGATAGTGACACACAATGCATCAAGAGAAAAAGTCTTGGTAGTTATTTTTGGGGTGGCTTTAAACATATCTTTGGAAGACCTAGTTTAGTAGATGGCTGTGCTGTCAATACTGATCATCAACGCAGCACAACCGCAGGGCCAAGTAACCATCGAAGATCTAGTTCGACTGATGGCAGTGTTGTCAATATTGATCTGCAACGCAACACGATGGCAGGAACAAGAGACGATCAAAGATCTGGTACAACCGATGGCAGTGTTGTCAATATTGATCAAAAACACGGAACAAGATACCATCGAAGATCTAGTACAATCGATGGAAGTGTTAACAATACTGATCAGCAACACAAAATGATTGCTGGAATGATAGATGATCGAAGATCTAGGGCAATTGATGGGAGTGTTGTCAATATTGATCAGCAACACAACACGACCGCAGGAACGGGAGAGAATCACATAGGGATTAGTTCAAGCCATGAGATAAAGAATGCAAAGCTTCAACACTTTCTTAGATCAAGTGACACGTTAATGCTAACATTGAGTGCATTAAATGCAAAATTATCATCTTTTCGAGGTTGGCCGAATATGAACAAAAGTTGGTTTGCACTTTACAAGATGCCTTTGCAAGTTCCTAAAGAAGACCAAGTGTATGCTGGTTTATGGGGCGGTACTTTTGGATGGCCTCATGAAAAACCTTCTCAAAACAAGCCTAAAAAGGCTCTATTCTTACTTTTGCTCTCTTATTGGGAGTCGAAGGGACAACAATTTCTCATTGGAACAAAAATATTGGAAGGCGCTCACTATGCATTACATCCTAATGGTTCGGCAATGTTTATAGCCAATATCAATGAGCCTTCTTCTGATCCATTTCCTTGGGAAACTGATAGGAACTCGTTTTCGATGAATATTGAACATGCTTTTACGGGAGAAGGTATTGCAAGTGGTTATGGTTTCAAATTTCCTGGAGCAAAATCTGGTTCCCTCTTTGTGTTTCAAAATGGTGATCTTGCCTTTTTTTGGAAGGAATCAAGAGATGTTTTGACCCTGCAAAGACTTAACTTGCAAGAACTTTTGAAGAAAGGAAGGAGGATACCTTCTCTGCCTCCTATTGACAATTTTTCATATTTGATGAAGTCTTGCTTAAATGTGTTTACAAGCTAAAATGTTTTTTTTGTCAGATAGCTTACTAGATATCACAATTTGAACCTGTTTTTTCTCATGATTACTCCAAGCATCTTGCACGGAAGTTAGTTACAGTGATTTATGAATTCATTATAACCAATTCCAGTTATTTAGGAATTTTTGGTCTTATTATTTGGGGGAGTAAAAGATATTTACTAGACTTTTGTGTCTCTTGTAAGTGTCACTCTTCTAATTTGCAACTCCAATAAAATTATTTGCACAAACTAGTTTTTTTTTCTAGTCATTTTACAAGTGTGAATGATTGTGAAGCTTATAAGAAACACAGTTTATTCATGACTACGATAGAACAAGTTAGAAAGGCTGTCATTGTCATGACAAGAATTGTAAGCTTCTCTTTTTACGCAAGAAATGATTGTGATAATGTCCTGCCTGTGAAAAATGGATACATTTTAAGTATATCATTTTTTATGCTATTGTAGATGTTATATTAGTTGAAATGTTTCAACCCTATTATTGCTTAGTATAATTAATGACAACAACCTTAACACACAAAGGAAACTTGCATTTATAAAGGCGTAACTCATAAAATCATAACTAAAATGAGTTATTTAGCAGAAGGAGCATTTTTTTTTTTTATATATACAATGCTCACAATGAGTTAAGCTTATTGATTCCAAATTAAGTACTAAGGAACAACTTCCCCGTCAAGGAATCGTCCAAACTGTTGAGGAAACCTCTGCACATTTGCTCTCAATTGTCTGAACTCTTTTAAATCTTCCACCCATGTACTGTAACTTGAATTCCTAGCCAAAACATCAATAGACACCTCCTTATTTTGAATCAACTCGATGGCATATTGCTCGAAGTTTTCAATTTTCCCCCACAATGTATCCAACTTGTTAGAGTCGCGTTCACTTCTCATACCATTCAACCAGTCCCTTGCTTCTTCAACTTTAGCCCAGAAACATGAATCTTGTGTTGAACTTGCAAATGTGCTTCTCTCTTTATTTTCTTCACCAATACCAATAGTAACTTCTCTATTCTTCCACCACCTATCAAAAATCTCATACCTTCTCTCTCTACCATGTTCTATGTAATGACCCTTTTCTAAATGCTTCCCTTTCCCATAATATTCAGCTATGTCAAGTGGTTCAGCCAAAAGTTTATAGAATTGTGAAGCGCAGACCCATTTGGCTCTTTGGTCAAAGTCATGTGGTAGCTCATTTTTGTCCAACATATCAATCACATTGTCCCAGAATCTAGCAAGTTTGTGACGGCACATGTTGACTTGCATGTGTACTTTGGCAGCTCCTCTTGTTTTGAATGAGTCATAGTAACCCATTTCATTATCATGTTCATCATACAACCTTTTGTACCATTCTATTTGGGCTCTGTAAGGTACAACCTTGGCTAAGGATAATGGTAGGTTTGCAGCATTTAGAGCTGGTGATAGACCCATTCTCCTTGCCGACTTCAAACATTCTTTGGCTGGTCTCACTGCAGATTCCTGTTGGTTACATCATACAGTAATTTGTTCAGTGAAAAATTGCCTTCTTATAATTGAAGCTAAGGTCTTGTTGGATAGATCGTTTGACTAAGCGTTTATAGCATAAGGGCTTATCGCATGAGTGTACATGTATAAGTTATTTCTATAACAAAAGATGAAATAAAGTCAATCTGTTTTTCATAGAAGCTATAATTATTTTCATGAGCTATCTTGAGAAGAATATGGAATAAGTTGAAAACTGCTTATAAACATGTCTAAGTTGTTTCCATAAATTTTCTCAAGCAGTTGCATAAATGTTTATGTCAGTAGATAAACTTAAATAAACAAATCTAAACAGGCCTTTTAAACTATGGATCATGTGAACCTAACATAGGGTTAAAAAAAGTCTGCAACCACGATTAGGGTGGCAAAATTAAAATCTTGATGTCTCTGATCGAGGTTGCAAAACGACCATATTTGAGGCACATTTGATAACAATTCTTCACATTATTAAGTGGTTCGCACTGTGATCTCGACCACAATTATGATTTAAAACCTTGGGTTATACACCCTCCGGTCACTATTATAAGCAAAACTTTGCATTTTAGATTCATTCAATTAATGTTGTAGATGGTCTTTATTATAGACCACATACATCATTTAATGAATGAATCTAAAATGCAAAGTTTTGCTTATAATAGTGATTGGATGGTGTATTATGAAACTTTCTTATTTGAATCAAATTCTTTCTTTTTCCAACATATAGAAAAAAGTGCAGTCAAAATAATAATAATAATAATAATAATAATAATAATTACCTGATTTGCTAAACCAGAAGATTGGATGGCCAATTCAAGCCCTGCCTCATAGCTTGAATTAGGAATGTTCCCAAGCATAGTGTTTTTCTTATTCAACATTTCCAAAGACAACCTATTAACTAACTCTCCATACTTCAAATGTTCCTCAATACTACTAGTTGGAGAACCAGTTGAAAGCATCAAATGCATCATCTTCACAACTGTGTTCGGAAAATCCACACATAAAGCACCTTCTTCTGAAACAAAAAAGTAGTTTCCAAAAGGATGAAACAAAATTGGCACTGAAGCTTCAGCTGCTTCACCATTTTGTGTTGCAGTTTCCAAAGAATCCAATACAGCAGTGAACAACTCAGCTTTTTCTTTCTCAGAAACTTGTACTGCAAGCTTTCCAAATTTTGGTGAAGTCATGGAGAAGCGCCAAAACTGAAGCAGGAAATTTAGCTGAGAAGTGCGGGGTGTAATAGGTGCAAATAGCAATCTTGGCATTATGTCATGTTTTGATACTACATGACAAAAATTTCCACCCCATTTTTCTCTGGAAATAGCTTGGGAAAATGATTTGTTACCAAGTAATGGTGAACCAAAAGTGATGCACATTACTGGCAACGATGAAGATATGGATTTGAGGTAAGAAAGAAGCCAAAGAGTGCATAGAGATGCTATAGCTCCTCCAATGGAATGGCCCGTGATCACAAGTGATTTTGTATCTGTATTTTCTAATATAGCCAACACCTGAAATGGTAACATAAATTTTCACTAGTTAGTTATTAATAATATTCTTACCTCAAAATAAAATTATTAATAATATTCTAGGTTGTTATTAACATTCTAGGAAACAAAAAATAAATAGCCCTTTCAAGATTTTAACATGAATATTTAGTACTAACAAATGTCACAAATTAATTTTGTGTATAATATTCGTCCTCGTTGTTAGAACCTAGGGGTTTGACTCTGATGACGTTTTATGTGGGATTTTGGGTTCGTACTCAAGTCGCCACATTCCCCCTCTTTCGTGTGTGTTTATTTGAGTATGTGTTGGTCAATAGTTAATAGAAAAATTAAAAAATAAATCACTTTTTATTAGAGATAAAAGTGATTTTAAATATATTCTCCAAAAAAAAAGTGATTTAAAAATTAGTTTAAAATGTTTGGATGTTATGAAGTAGAATTATTTTTTACTCCAAAGAATATTCTAATTTAAAGGTGAGATAGTACCTTATGTCTCAAATTGTGATTTTAAATCTCAAACTTATTTTTAACTCATTTTGATATAAATATATTTAAATATAAATCATATTATGATCAATCAACATTAACTAAGATCAATTTAGAAAATAATTGATTCAAAATGAATTATCGGTCACCAAAAGCCAAACACCCTTAGTAGTTTGTATAGTTGATGTATGTATATGAGGGAGAAAAGGTTGATAAAGTGGTAAAGGGGTCATGTTAAAAAGGTTTGTATTTCTCCATATATGGGGTAAATTGTGCAAATGATTATATGAGGGAGAAAAGGTTGATAAAGTGGTAAAGGGGTCATGTTAAAAAGATTTGTATTTCTCCATATATGGGGTAAATTGTGCAAATGATCATCCCATGTCCAAGTCTTATGTTTACTTCTCAATTATTTTTGTTCATTTTGCTGAGACTGAAATGCGTCATTGTGTGTGTCATGTGTGACACGACTCATTTTGTATTCATGCTCTTGAATCATTGAATATAAGGACTATTATTATCCTATCCCCAACTCTGTCTTAAGTTGATGTGAAGTGTGAACATTGAACAAGGTTTATCTTTAACGTGATGTGAATCATGTGGTAATAATTGTAGCATGTTTGATTATTTTTTGGGTCTGTCATTGCGCTCAGGACAATGATTAAGGAAGCTAAAAATAGCATGTTTGCATTGGTTTCAATAATATTTTGACTTTTAAAAAATTAAATTTATCACTTTTCATCATTTTTCAATACTATATTTCCATTTTTATCCTCTTATCCAATGCCTCAAGGCAATGGTTAGCATTTTTTTTTTCTTTTTTTTAAGGCCATCAAAAAAGTATCACCTGAAAACTATTTATCATTTCACAAAATATTGTCATTTCAAATCCCTATCAGGTGGGACAAAAGACAATCTTTATGAATTATATGATCCCCTTTCACACGCACTCAATGACGACAATGCCCTTCAATCCAAGATTTTAATGATATTATTTCACCAGTCAACTAGTGCTGGTCAATGCTCAGTGATGTTACTTGTATAATAATATATTTTGGTATTCAAATTTAATATTTCCTTTAAAAAAAAATATTTCATTCTAAAAGTTAATTCCACTCCCATCTTTGTTGAGGCATTATCTAAGGATCTTCGATTATCTTAATATCTACTTGATGGAGGCAACTGCTATCATTTTGATATTGAAATCTAGGACCCCTTTCAATGTGCCCAATGGCATGTTTTATGCACTGATCAAGGTGGCTAATTGATGGTTAGCACTTTTGTGAAGAAAATGATGGGTTTGAATTTTGATTGGGGTCCATGTTCACACTGCTAATTTATTGCTTTCGTACGTCATAGAAATTTATTATGAAATAGTAAAACGGATGAGTTTATCTAATTATATTTAGTGTTATTATTTTATTTATAATAACAACCATCTCTAAAGTTATAATGTGAAACTTTTACCATTAAATTTCTGCCTCATGGAGTATATGTTTAGTTTAATTAGCTACTCCATAAAATAAACATAAAGGACAACTTAAAGGCATTGGATTTTAGTTTAGCTAATGGACTTGTTTGTTATGTGTTTTGTCATGATGGAGTTTGCCGACATTCGGAGGATTTTGCAAAAATATAAAACATTATACTTAAGGTGGTCCAGATGGGAATTCTATTGTACTAGCATATAAACATATAACAATAAAATAATGTAATTACTAAAGATAGTTTCATTCCTAAAAAAGAAAGATAGATTCATGACATTTTAATGAAGCCGGATTAGGGTGGTATGTATTGATGGAAAATGTATATAGGAATTATGTTAAACCTCACCAATGGACAATCTCTACTTACTTGCTTTAGTTCTAATTAACAAGCTTTGGCATGGCCTATACAATTTACTTTCATGTTTTGTCCATTAGTGCTTTCTTTTATCAATTATTAAGTACCAAAGTAGCACGCCTCACTAACAACATCGCCGCCCTCTGAAGCATATCAGAGAATATTCCAAAAAAAATATCCAAGAAAAAAGGACAATTAACAACTACAAATACAAATGAAGTAATGACGATGATGTTAGTGTATATTTTGTGTGTTATCTCTCCTATTCCGGGTAAAAGTGGACATTTAGAATCCAGAGTTCAACTATGCGATTCCTAATAAAAAAGTGATATTTAAAATTCGAAGTTCGGTCAATAGATAAGTTAATTTGTTCAAGAATAATTTGTCTTTAAGTGGAGCTTGTTAACCACTTGAGTTAATTCACTTGATTAAATTAGTGTACATTTATTTATCACTATTTCTTCTATCTCCTACTTAAACATTAATTGCACTTGAGTTCAGTTAAGTTTATGTATGGTAATATAAATTTAGGATCATCTTATCCTATATTTTAGTTTTCAAACAATGGATATCCTTGCATTTGCATGGTTGGTATATATTAGTAACATTTAGATTCATGGGACAATACATCTTTAAAAAATAGAAAAGATTCATAAGACAATTTGTCAAAAAAAAAAAGATTCATAGGACAATTCACAAATATAAATACAAATTTTAAAAACGACCAGAATACTAAATTTAAAATGTCCCATCTTGATTCCAATGTCACCAATAATTTGAGTGTGTGAATTCAGGACAAAGCACGTAAAAACAGGCCAGCATGTACACATAACAAATGCAAGACAAAAAAGATAATTTGCAAAATTAATACCAAAAACAAAATGACAAACAACAACCTAATTCAGAAAGAAAATTGAGATTATATTGAGAGAAGACGATTTATATATAATAGATAGATATGTGTATAAACAAATTAAACATGAACTGATTTTATTTTTCTTTTTAACAATATTAAATATGAATTATTGAAAGGTGAAAACACAAACACGTCCTCCATGTAATATAAAATGAAGAAAAAAAACAAACCTGGTTTTGGATTGAGTTGAAAAGGGAAAAAAAGAGATTCAACATCCCGGAGTGAACCTTCACCGGCTCCTCCTCTTCCTTATTCCGACGCGTCGAAAAAAGCGGCACTCCACCGATGCTTTCCAACGGCTCCAACGTTCTCCAACTCGGATCCGATCCCCCGCCGGCCATTTGAACGCCGGAGAAAGCTACATACACGACGTTGCCAACACGCTCCACCACAAAACTGCGGAGGTTGACGGCGGAGGCGTTGGCCTGACTGCACATCCTCCATGACTCCGGCAACAGTGGCGTAGAAATCAAGAACGTTGCCAGCATCTCACTGCTCTCAAACCTGGCACGAGAAAAAACAACATCTTTTCATAAATTTCAACAACCTTAGCTTTGTCAAAAAGACAACAACCTCAGAGTTTTCGTGGAAATTGAGGTTTTGATTATTCTATGATGTTTTGTTTGAAAATTAGTTAGTGAGTGAGTACTTACGGTGAAGTTTCGTTTGCAGACATGGAATGAAAAAAAATATGGTTTTAATTTTCTAATTTTGTTTCTTAAATTGGGGTCTTTGTCTTGTGGAGAAGAAGAATGAGTAAGCTTTCAAGTTTGAATGAGCAACTTGAATTGAATCTTCTTTGGCCTTTGAATTATGACTATATATAATAATACGAGTTATTTTCACTCACTATCGCCATAGAATATTTACCATATTAATCAATTACAAACTGTTTTTTTAGTAAATTATAATCTCCTTGAAACAACTTGCTTACATAGTACCAATATTAAAAATTTGACACATGCATTATGATATTATTTTTAAACGTCCATTATGATTTCTAATAAAATTGAATTTGTAAATTAAACTTACTTCAATCGAAAGTACAAATATTGTTAGGTTGAACATCTTCATTCGAGTTCGAACATAAGACTTTGCAGTTGTGTGTGAGTTTCATATAATACTTGTCACTTCGTCTACAAATTAAATTTGAGTGTTTTTGTCCAAGTAAAAATGTTTTAGTTGTTAAAATAGAACTTTATAAAATGAAAATAGCATCTCTTATTAACTTTTTTTATGTGCATCTAATTTCTTGTATGTTACCTTCTCTAACGTGTTTTAGATTTGTACCCCAAATTGAACTTTAATGCACTATAACTAGAATATAGCATGTTTTTCGGTTCAAATCATGTTAACATATTGTTCTTCTTCACATAAGCAAGCTTTACTCGACTGTGTTTTGTCAATCGAAGTAAAATATAGAACAAATATTTGTATGTATAATTGTCAAAATAATAAGAAAAATATTGGTCACTCTGATTGTAAAAACACAAGTCAAATATGCATGACTAATGCATAAAAAGTAAGGGAAAAATATTTATCATGTCGATTAATATTAAAAAAAAATATGAGACAAATATTTATCACCGGTGTATAAAAAAATTGGCACAAATATTTGTCATTGATAATTTGTTTATAATAAAAAAAAGCCTCTTCACACAAGCAAGCATTGCTTGATTGTGTTATGTCCCTCAAAATAAATGAGACGTATATTTGTCATCGATAATTATAAAAAAAAAGAAAAAAAAAGCAGAACGTCTATTTGTCACTGATACGTAATAAAATATTGAAAAAGTAGTCGTTATTAATACGTGTACAAAAAGAACTTGACAAATATATTCATTAAATGCAAGTTTAAAATAAAATTTCATAGCATCAACGATTCAAAGCATGAAGATAAAATTATTGCTTAATCAAAGTATGATTTCAAACATTCCAATCAATAGTTAATAAGTTAGATTCACAAATCTCACAAATGTATCACTCAAACGGTCAAACATGTTCCTTAAAAAAAAACGGTCAAACATGTAGTGTGTTTCACTCAAACCAAGTGGTGCATTCCCGACAAAACAATTGGGATATACATCTACACACAATTATAAAACATGTTATCAGTCATGCATCCCTAAGGCTTTGCAAGTTTGGACAAGAAACAGAGGGGAGGGTTTAGGAAAAAAATGATGGAGTCAATGAAAGAAATATAATATAAGACATTAAGAGGGGAGGGTTTGAGGTTTTTTTTTTTCACAATACAAAACTCTTCTAATTTGGGGAGCTCAAAAATTATACTAAAAGATGTTTTCGACGAATTATATATTTTTAAAATTAAAAATATATCAATCATAAACATTAATTTATCATTCTTCAAAAAATTGCTCTTTTAAAAAATGTGAAACTCTCAAACAAAGTCTAAATGCTTTATGAGGGTTGTATGTTGGCCCGGCTACAGAACAATATATGTTTTTCTTAAAATTCAAAAAGCCTAACAACAAGAGAGCATTTATTCACTATATCCAACTATTTACAATTCAAGCACTATATTTTCTTTCCACTCACGACTCACAAGTGATTCTTTTGATTTGTTACTCTTGGTAACTTTTTCTTTTCTCTGTGTTTTTTTCCCCTTTTTGCACATTTTTTGCAGACAAGTTCATCCTCCCCAACTTGAATTAAACCTTATCATAAATAAATGTTCTCTTATCCTGAGATAGGATGACATGATTTGTTTCTCTTTTACGATTTAAGGGTCAAAATTTTAATATTTGGCTCAAAGGGGTTGACTATTGATCACTTGTTTCGGCCAAGCAATTTCTCTTACTGTATCAAAAATGATCCCTATAAGATATGTTTTTGGTTCTATAATTATTTTAAGGAAATTAAGGCACAAGCTAATGAATCAAAAGTAGAAATAGTTTATTGGAATGTGTGCATTTCATTTAATCTTTAATTTTTTAATGAATTGAATGCACATAATTTTAGAGAATATTTCTTTTTTGGTTTTCTTAACATGTGCCCTAAAGACACAAGTTAACACTACCCTTATTTTAATTTTGTTTTAATTCCTCTAAAATTTTACTTCGGCATTCATTCTCCAAAAGTTTCTGGGAACCACTTTTTAAAAGAATATTATAAAAGGATAAAATAGCAAACAAAATAGTTTAAATGAAGGTAAAATAGGTAAGAAATAAGTCACTTCAAACTCATATATTATCTTTTAGGAGTGGGCATGGTTCAGTTCGAGATGAAAACTGAACCGAACTGAATTGAACTGTTTGCTAAATATAATTTAAAATAACTGAACTGACTTGTTTGCATTTCGAACTGAACTGAACTGTTTCAAACTGAACTGAACTGTTCCGAACTGAACTAAATTGTTATTATTGATACCTTTGAAAAAAATATGAAAAAAAACAAATGAAATCGAATTTTAGTTACCAAATTGAACTGTTCCGAACTGAACTGTTTCGAATCGAACTTTCAGTTCAGTTTCAGAACTGTTAATGGTTCAGTTTCAGAACTGTTAATGGTTCAGTTCGGTTTGTGGTTTTTTTGCCCACCCCTGTTATCTTTATATATAATATAGATATAAAGACAAATGTTAGCGTATAAGATGTTCAAATTGTCTCAATAAATATATTTCCAAAATATTATTATTTTATAATTTTTTTGTGATAGATAATCAAAGATATCATCCACTCTCACTTATTACAACAATATGACTAATTTGTCTTTAATTTAAAAATGATAAAAACTAATTTGATATTATTTTTTAGGATCTAGTTAACGAGTGTTTTTAAGAGTATTTGATTAAGGAAAAAAAAAAGTTTTGTATACAAGTGAAATATTTGTCAAAGTCAAAAGTACATTATTTTGCATGTAAAAATTACTTATTTTAATGCTTTAAACACTAAAGACACTTATTGGCATTTTCCCATTTTTTTATTAGATCAAATTGAGTCCCAGGAAAATTGCTGGGTACTAAATTAGGTTTTCACTCTTTTTTTTTAATCGGACCAAATAAAGAATAATTTTGTGATGAAAGCTTATTAAATAAACACTAATATGACATATCAACTAGCAGTGTACCCAGAAGAGTCGACTCCTAAAACCGCGTGAAATTGAGGGAGTATGATTTAATTTCAGATAGAGCGAAAGAGACTCTGCTCTTGACTGGTCATGGTCATTTGACTCTCTTAAAACGCGTTTGCGTTTCATTTGGTCAACATTAAAAAATTGGATCAAATTATGTTAGATGTAGCTTTAAATTTGCGATTTTCTACTGTGTGAATTTTTCAGTTAGGTTCTTCTAAAACAAAACAAAAAAGAGGCAAAAGCACTAGTAGATTTACATTATTTATTTTTGTATATTTCACTTTTCAAATGGAGTCGTGGCCATTCATCAAAGAACCAGATGTTGAAATTAATATTTAGATAGGCTCTCACAACATGTATGAATTAAGCTCAAATTCCAATTGGAATATGTGACTCATACATATTTTATGTTTGATACGTTTTAAATAGAATTATTTTAATTAGAGGGACCTATGAAAAAAAAAGTAGGGATGTAAGAACTAAGCAATAATTGATGAATTGGAAAACACAATAACAATAGATTAATGTATTTTTCCTCTGCTTACCAAAAAAATAAATATATTTTTGTCAATAAAAATAGATTAATTTTTTCCATGTTGAGTCTAACCCAAACTAAGCCTACATATTCAACCTCTATTGATTGAGATATCAATTTTACCTAATTCAAAATAAATTACCTGAATCTATCTTGAAATAAAGGGGAAATAATCATCTTTGTTAACGAATAGTCACACTAATCTATTAATGTATTGACATTTTAAAGAGTAGTGATATTTGAACAATTATTTATAACAATTTTTGTGACAACTTCTTTTTTTCTTCTTCTAATTGATCAAAAACAATGGAGAGAAAAATGAAGAGAGAGAGAATAATGACATAATGTGAGTATGAGAGAGATAGTTGTCAAAAAAATTGTTAGAAAATAGTTGTACAAATATCATTTTTTTTTAATTTTAAAATAGTCATTGATTGTGCATTACTTTAGTCAAAATAATCTATGACGTTAAAACTGTCCTGCAATGTTGACGGTAACCCGATTCTTATATGGACTTATATCACAATAAATAAATATTTATAGAGATTGATACGACAATAAGTAAGTATATTGAGAGACTCTTATGACAACATGAACGAATCATTTTAACTTCAGAGACTATTTTGGCTAACGTAGTACATAATCAATGATTATTTTAGAATTTGATATAATGAGAGACTAATGTAAATAATCGTTACACATTTATAGAAGAAAAATGTATATTTTACCCCAATCAGATTATTGGATTTTATTTACATTAAATTAGTATTGTTCTTTTTTGAAGGAAATTATTTACATTCAAAAATGACATTTGACAAACCCAATGAAAAACTTGTTCCATTGCGAAGAGCACGTCACTAGCCAATAGTTATGCGAGGAAAGTTTAGCAAAATCAAGAGAAGGAATGTATGCAATTTGAGAGAGACGGACAATAACAACAAAAAAGAAAATGGAGAACCAACCATTACACACTCACGTTTGAAGGGAGCAGAGCAGACACATGATGGAAAGATTCACCACAAAACCAAATAGATGATTAAATGCTTAATTTTACTTACAAATTTTTTTTAAAGGTAAAGTTCTACATTATTTACTTGAAGTGCTAACTCAATGATAAAAGTTTAGCATTCTATCTGTTGAATTTGAATATCTTCAAAATTAGTGTTTTTTAAGGCTTAAATGTACTTTTCACCCCCTATGTTTTAAAAAGTTGCGATTTTGGCCCCCTTTAAAAAAATGGATATTTTGACCCCCTAACTTTTGGCTCTCTTTTGATTAGCTAATTTTGATGAAGATTATGACAATTTCTCAGTCTCTGATGGTGTAAACTGGCATGGTGTAACTTTTGGCCCCCCTAATGAAGGATCCACTTATTAGTTTGGACTTCACTTATCATGTCAGTTTGGACACCATGCAAGTTTGGACTCCACTAATCAACAACCTTCTATCCACATGCCAGTTTACACCATCAGAGACTGAGAAATTGGCATAAAACCAACTAATCAAAAGAGGTCCAAAGGTCAGGGGGTCAAAATATCCAAATTTTTTTAAAGGGGGCCAAAATCGCAACTTTTTGAAACATAGGGGGTGAAAAGTGCATTTAAGCCTTTTTTTAATTAATAAATTTTTCCTTCCTCGATTTTTTTTTAAAAAAAAACCTAAATTATTTGGATCATACGTTGAATGGTGATATATTTAAGAATACATCTTTAATGTTAGGTTTAATTGCACTTTTGTCCCCTATCATGCATTTTTGCACAATCTCTTTTGCCCAATTTCTGGTTCGAGACCCCCTCGTGTGTTTCAGTGTTGATGTGCCCCTATTTCAAGTTCATTTTCTCTTTTACCTTTTTCCTTCTCTCACCATCTTCTCTTTTCTCCCCACCACCACCACGCCACAATTATTGATTCATACAAACTATGGTGGATGCAATTCGGTCGTATCTCATATCTCATATTGTTGTTGGGAGAATGGTGAAGGAAATGGGATTATAGGGTTTGAAGAAATTAACTTAGAAACTAACCCAGGTTCATCTTCATCAAAATACCCCTAAGTTCATCTGCATCAACATTCATAAACTAACCCTGAAAAAATTTCAATTCAAAATTCATATTTTCAATTTACTTAACAGTAAATTCATATCAGATCCATGTCCGAAATCTCAATAAGTTCCAATTCCAATTCAAATCATAACAGTAAATTCATCAAATTGAAATTCCAATTCCAATTCGTAACATATCCAAATTCAGCAAACTCATAATAGGAAGGTGTAGGATGTTGTGTGTGCTGGCTATGGAGACAGAACACAACGAGAGGGAGAGAGCAAAAGCACGAGAGAGAGAGAGAGAGTAAGATGAGAAGATGAATCGAGGACCGTTGTGTAATTTCTCGTTAGTTTGAGAGAGCCATGGGTATTTTCATCACATCATCCTCCATTTTGGCGACTAACATCTTGTTTGCCAATTCATTCATGCCACATAAGCTCAAGGACCACACCTGAACATCATTTATTGAAGACACATCATCAAAATGGGACACATCAACACTAAAACACATAAGGGGCCATCAAACTAGAAAGAGTGTAAAAGAGAAGGTGTAAAATTGCTCAATTAAAATGATGAGGTGCAAAATCGCACAATAGACAAAAAATAGAAGGTAAAAGTGCAATTAAGCCTTGATGCTACTTTCCCGTCATATGTTTTAGATTTATCTATGTTTATGATAATTTTCTGTGTTTGTAATATTTGCTTCAAGTTCATGATTTATGATTTGAGATATTTGTGACTTGGTTGGTTGCGGTTCCTTCGTAGATTATGTACTATGATTTAAGTATGGATATTAGTGGACAACATTTTACAAAATAGCCGCCACATTCCACCACAATCAAGTGAAGTAGACAATACCAAATAGAAGTGGACAAAGACCCACACAAACTTTTGGCTCACACTTTTGAAATAGAGCAACAAGATTTGTTATAATTTTTTTTTTGAGAGAATTATAATAATTTTTTTTTGTCATGCAGTATAATGGCTAAAATTTACCATTAAAGGTAAATAAGTGAGGAGTTTGGAGTTCGAACTCCGACCTTAGATACAACAATGCGTCTAGGTTAACTGAATTATGCTCACGAAGACTATCCTTTGGTAAGGATAGTCTGACCAAGAATTATTTCAGTCAATAATCAAACTAATGTTCTTTCAAACGATTCATCTTTAATGAAACTCATTAACTATCCACGCTCAATTACTTGGTTATTTTCGAAATAGATTTCAATAAAACAATTTCTCATGCAAAATTAAATGAAAAAGAAAGAGTAGTTTGAGAAATGTAATTATTTTTTCTATTACATCGGTAAAAAATTAAATGTATTTAACAACTTATTTAAGGTATGTCTTCCTTCACAAAAAAAAAAAAAACTATATTTAATGTATGTGTTATTTTTGCATAATATAGATACGGGATGAGTCAAAACAAAAGATTGAGACATGAGAGATCACAAAGAAAGACAGATCATAATATGGCATGTTACTTGGGATTGACTGCACATACCAAACCCAGAAAATAACACTCCACAAGATGAAAATGCTAAGGATTCTTACTAACCACTATGCCAAAATCTGTGTGCATTTATCAATATCATCCTCCCTAGATCCGGAAATTTTCATATTTGTTTATTTTTTAATTATTTTTAATGTAACATTTATATATATGAATGTTTTAGGAGATAAAACAAATTTCATCTTAAAATCAATACAATTAATAATTTCTTTTAAAAAACGTCATCTAGGAAAAAAATCTTTAAGAAACGTGTGCGACCTAAATGTGACACTAAGTCTAAAATGGATGGAGTAAGTTAAACGGAGACAAAGAAACCAAAAATATCCACTGCACTAGTTCGATGGTACCTGTCTGGGAATGATGAAATATAAGTGCATTTCACCTACCATAGATTCGCCCGCAACAATCTCCAATCAATTCTACTCAACTCTGTTGTTTCTCTTTCACCCTCATGCGTTATTTTGTCCTCTAAGCATTCATTTTATTTTAGTACTATGTACTACTAAGTTACAAGGACGGTCATCACTCTCTAACTAACTTCAGACCTACTCATAGAGAACTATAATATATTGAACTACTATATAATAAACAATTCTTCATTTCCCTTTCAAACATATAGAATAGAGACAAAATGAGTTAGAATACAGAAAAGACAAAAATGTACTAGGGTTCTTTAGTTTAATTTCAAGTTTTAAACATTTTATTTATCTTTTTTTTAGATTAAAAAGTACTTTGTCTTACTAAAGTTGTATTATTGGTTGAATGTCTGATTGAGTAGCACAGTGTTGGGGGATTTGGATTCTCTACATTTGAGTTTTCTAAATTTTCCTACATTTAGATAAAAGTTTGTTAAGTGAAAGAAATCGTTGTGCGCAAGTGCATTTATGGTATGCTGTGAAGAGAAAAATATCTGAATTTTTAGCCTAAATACATGAAATGTAGAAAATTTCGACTTTAAGAAATCCAAATATGTGTTGGAGGAGTAAAGCACGTGGCAAAACCGCTAGACTTTGAGTTATCAATGAAGATTGAGTCTAACAAAATGAAGTCTCCAACGACATTGTGAACAAAAAAAAAAAAGGATATTTTTTATCTAAAAAAATAATGTTTTAAAATTTGGGTTGAATCATTGTGAACATGGTGAAATCGATACGCAATTTTGCTAGTTTACGGTTCAACCGACTGTTCAATTTTAAAAATCTCACATTTAAAAAAATATATAAATAATAAATTTAAAACTTTAAATTAAGTTAAAGTATTGTATCAGACTTTGTATAAATATTGATATCAAAATCACATATTAATGGCAGAATGGTACCAAAAGCAGGTTTTTGTATTTTTATAATACGGTTTCTTGAATGATCTAATTGAATTTCACCTACTCATTTGCCATTTTAGACTTTTGTGAACTAAAACAGACTTTATTTGTTTGTTAGTATCATTATTATCTTTTCTTTATTGTTTTGTTGAAGTTTCACTTTCCTGCTCTATAATATAATAAAAAGATGCACGTTCATCCATCAACTTTTTCCTCAAAGAAATGATGGTGATCATGGACGATGAAGTGATGATGAGTGAAAACAGTGCTTCACCTCCCCATGTTCTTCTCATATCTGCTGGTGCTAGCCATACTGTTGCACTTCTCAGTAAGCACTAATTTCATCTATTTTGTACTATTACTATAACTAGTGTGAAATCTTACATTTGAGTTGATGAAAGTTTGATCAAGTTTATATTAGAAGCTTTTTTAAAATTTTGTATTTATTGTGTGGTTTGTTTCACTGCTTGAAGCTGAAGTCCGCCACCTTGTTACTGGCATCTCTGTGGTCCCTAACAATGACAATTATTTTCTTTTTTTGGCTTATTTATGTTATGTTGTGTGCCTACCTGCATTTGTATGATTCCAGAGCTTTTGATATTGTCATTCTCTTTGAGTTGAACTCCTGTAAATTAGCCAATCATTGATGAATTTTGAGATTTGCATCTAGCCATCTAGGTCTCCTTCATCACAGACACACACCGAATTAGTTTTTTAATATTCTTTTCATCTGTCTATAAGAAGTACTTCATTTAATGAATGCAAAATTTACTAGTTCACTATCAAGATTTTAAATCACAGTCGCAGATTTGCGACCCTTTTGTATTGAGGAGAATCACGGTTAAATGTGGCCTCAATGACGCGATGGTCATGTTGCAGGCATGGAGTCAGAAAATATTGATTTCATGGCTACATTACTATAACATCCATTATTTTAAAAACCCCTACTCCCGTAGTATATAATCAAGTGAATAAGCTCAAATGGTTAAGAGTTTTAGTTAAGGACGAATCAATCAAAAGTACCGAAGTTCGACTTCTGGTTGTAACAATCCTCGGTCAGAATTACAAAGGTCCTTTTCCCCTAGGAACGAGAAGAGCTTAAGACAAAAAACCCTAGTTTATACATCTACTCCTTTTCTTTTCCTCCAAAGTTGACATCAATTTTTAAAGCTACTGCTATTAATTTTATTCATTTGTCTTCCTTGTCAAGTTTCTGTGGCTTTCACACGGTACTTGACTGAAGAAAAATCTTCATATCATCTAGATATGAACCTATTAATGACATCTGTGATTTTCTGTTTGTTTCAATTTTGATTCCTTTAACAGCTGGAAACATAGTTTGCTCTTGGGGGCGAGGAGAGGACGGACAGTTAGGCCATGGTGATACCGATGATCGACTCTTACCCACAAAATTGAGTGCCTTCAATGGCCAAGAAATTGTATCTGTTACTTGTGGAGCTGATTATACAGTGGCACGTTCTGAGTCTGGCAAGGATGTATATAGTTGGGGATGGTCTGCTCTGTGCCTTATCTGGCTAGTTTGTTTTTTTTCTTTCTCATAATTAGAATCTCATATAGCAGTTGTTTTACAATGGTACCATAGCTTACAAGTTTATATATGCCTAATTCCCAAAAATGTTTGTTTATTATATCTTAGTGACCATATTATGATTTTCCAGGGGTGATTTCGGAAGATTAGGACATGGTGATCCTAGTGACTTGTTCGTTCCCCATCCCATTAGAGCATTACAGGGTCTAAGGATAAAGCAAATTGCTTGTGGGGACTGTCATTGTTTGGCAGTTACTACGGAAAGCAAGGTGTTGAGGTGTGTATTTCTTTGTTGCACATATTTTAATCTCTTTCTAATTTGTTTGTTTAAATATGTTTTTTCCCGTGTTGTAAATTGTAATAGCCGTTCATTGTATTTTTTGCTGTTAAAGTTGGGGGCGGAATCAAAATGGTGAACTTGGACTTGGTACCACAAAGGACTCTCACGTGCCACAAAAAATTCTAGCATTTGAGGTACTTTTTTTATCAGAGCTGAATCTGGGTTATCTATTATGATCACTACTCTGAATTCTAACTAGGACACATGAGTTTTTCAACTGTTACAGGGAATACATATCAAAACGGTGGCTGCTGGTGCTGAACATAGCGTAGCAATTACCGAAGACGGGGATTTGTACGGATGGGGTTGGGGACGATATGGAAACTTGGGATTGGGAGACACAAATGATCGCTTGATCCCCGAGAAAGTGAATATTGATGTATGTCCTCAAACTTATATCT
>Ga0315914_1002218_pt1 | contig 29736 bp, 17 predicted proteins | sample MpolenodulesMG_FD_203920 | JGI IMG/M metagenome (GOLD analysis project Ga0315914, IMG submission 203920) | Medicago polymorpha root nodule microbial communities from Los Angeles, California, United States - elongated nodules | ecosystem: Host-associated > Plants > Roots > Nodule | place: USA...
AAAAAGAACTACTATCAATAAAGGTACCGCTAATAATAAAAAATAACTGTTACGAGAGAGGAAACTGTTAGGGCGGTTGGGGCTTTAAAAAAAATGTTTTAGTCATGTATTTCATTTTTGGAAGCAACAATATTTCAACAAAAATAGAAGTGGCATAGTGGTTATAGTTGTAAACTGTAAGCATATGGTACCTAGTTCAATTCCTTCCAAACTCTTTTTTTCATAAAAATTACTCAGAACCACCAAAAAAAGCGGGATCAGGATTAGGGCAAACTTTTCAGAACTGTTTAACATTTATATATATTAAGATTCATTACTTTTTTTTAAGGGCTATGTATTACTTTTTTAAAAATTTACTTAATATTTTTTTCTAGGTTTGGATTAGGTCCCCCTAAATCTTTTTTTTTTTGTTGTCATTTGTTATTAATAAGTTATTTATTTGTGGTTTATCAATTTGGTTAAGATCGTTGCTCTTTTGTAACCAAAAAAAAACAAAATTTGGTTAAGATCATGACCGACCTTTCCTAATGCTGCTCACTTTCTTTTGCCTAAAGAAAAACATCAATTAACATCAATTGAAACCTTACATCAATTGAGTCACATGGCATAGCACCATAACCGTTATGAAAAATAAAATATACAAATCAAATCTACGAGGTCATAATAAGAACCTTAAAAAGATTTTAGAGGATCTTCGTTTTCCCGAAATTTGCTTAATTTCTTATTCTTCTTAATTTTGTCACATAACTCATGTGACAAACTATAAGTTTTCATTAGTGTTGTAGTGACAAAATTATACCAACTTTTCGTCGGGTGGAATATTTTCTGGCATGTGTTTGGATATGCTAGATAATGGAACAAAATCTTAGTAAATATGATTGGTATTAAATTATCAATAATTTATTATTGGTTTGGAGTTTTTTTTTTTGAAGGATATTGGTTTGGATTTTTGTCATGCAAACCATGACGAGATGGAATCATATTGGTGAAAATTATGTATTGCTTAATAATTTTGTAATCTACTATTTTATTAACATGAGAGCCCAACAAACTTATTAACATGAGAGCATATTTTGACCAACAAACTAATGATCATACACTTCCCTTTTTGTACCCAAAAAAATTACACTTCTTATCCCCGTGAGCTTAACTCAGTTCAGTTGGTAGAGATATTGCATTTTATATGCAGGGGCCGGGGTTTGAACCCCGGACACTCCACTTCTCCACAATTAAATTGTGTGAACTCTAGCCATTATGCTACTTGACAAAAAATTAAATAAATACACTTCTTCCTATTTAATTTAAAAACGCATGCATTGTTTTAATTTTAATATTGGTTTTAGTTAAAGGGTTTAACTGCGAAACTTACACACACTAAATGTTAAAAAGTGAAAAATCGAATGTTCCAATCACCAGTCCTTGATATCAAATGTATTCGCAATCTTTTATCATATGAGTCGTACTTACAGAAATTGATACACTATTTATTAAAACAAATTTTGCTTAGTAAAAAGTAAATTGAAAAATCATTCCTAGTAAAAAACTAAATTAACTAGTAAATTGAGATACATGATTATTTGTCTTTGTTGATATGGTACGCCAAAACTGAAATTTTTATAGGGACCAATACATATCATTTTTAGATACTAAATAATCAGTAGCAAGAATTGACATTTTTTTGGGTTGTTATGATATTGATTTGATTCAAACCACAAGTCACAACCAAACTTGCAACAATTTCTTTGCCAACTGAGTTTTGCTCACTAAAACCAAATTGACAAATTTCATGAGATAGGTGACACATATAACATACTTAAAAAATATCAACTATTTTTTTTTTATATAGAAATTCATCTTTTTTCAGTAACAAATTATATACGAACTCGTATATTATTTCTATATCGTGATCTCTCTGACCAAACAATCGACAATCAAATGGTTAATAAATTCCCCTTAAAAATAAACCGTGTGATACATTTATAGTTCGATTTCCTCACTAAACAAATTCATAGTCATTCTATAAGGAACATGAGAACTTAAGACCTAAATCGTGACCTTTCATCCCTTCTATAGTTCTAACTTCCCTGCTCATTTTAGTTAAGACACATATTCAAACGGTTATGTTAGTTGGCGCATTGGGCACAACAATTCCCGATCAGAATTGTCACGTGTAATAACAAATCAATTTTTTTATCAACAACAAAATGAAAATAATGGCATGAATACATGACATATATAGAAAGAAAGGAAGATTAAAACTATCGAGGAGCGGAAAAAGTGGAAGAGGAGGTCACTAAAATTTTAAAAAATAAGTCCATTGATTCTTGTTTGAATTAAAACTAATACTTCATCCACTTAGTTTTTGATCAAATACCCTGGTAGTTATAAATACATCTTTTTTTAAATGGATAAGTGATGTATTTAAGATTCGAATTCCAACATCTAAATATTTTTATAATTATGTATTATTCTTATCAACCGAACTTAGCTCTTAAAAAAATATCGTCCACTTATTATTGCAAGCAAACAATTTATTTTTTCTTTTTTTAAAATTCATTTTATGTCCGTCTAAACCATATTATAAACTAAATATATCAATTATTCTTTAAACCTCCTATATAAACAATTGCTTAAAATAGTTAACGAGAGGGAGTATATAGTAGTAGTAGCAAAGTTTGCATTTTGAAGTCATATAATTTTGCAATATTAGTTACTCCATTACCATGTTAGGAGCATTGCACTTGGCACGACCTTCTATTCGCATGTGGCAAGTTTTGCTCTCATTTTAAGATTTCTTACCGTAAGATGTGCGATTAATTTCTATTTTTATTTTTTATTTTTAAATTGAAATCCCCCTTCACTCTATTCTAGGTGCCGCCCTCAGAGACACTTCTCAATACTCATGCCATGGTTATAGCAAAATCCTCACGTTCCACACACTATTTCAGATGAGGTTATTCTTTTTAAAATTTGAGCTCAACATGGTGGGTGGTACGCAATGTTAATTAATGTCACAATGTCTATTAAGAAAACACTCAATGTCTATAAATTAATCCATAGATCAGATAAATGAAGTAAATTTTAGCTAATTTTACCTCAGTTCGTAATATTATTCTTAAAATACTACTACTCATATGGATTTTATTCATACGAGATATTTAGGTTATTAAAAGTTGATATATTTAATTTAAATTCATTTAATTTTTATTGTCACAAATATCCCTTATAAATGAGACCATGGGAGTATTTTATATATATACATATATATATATATATTGGTTTTATTTTTTAATAACATTTTTATTCTTATAGAATAAGTTATCGACTTCTCATAAAGAATAAACTAGGAAATCAATTTATTATAATATTAAAAATTGAAATAAAATTAGCTAACACTAATTCATATTTCATTTTTTTTTTGTTTTCTTATATGAGTCATGTTAACTTGTGTCCTTAATGAGTCATGCTAACTTGTGCCCTTAAGATACATGTTAAGAATTTCATTAATAGCAAATATTTATTATAAAAAATTAATTCTTAACTTCTTGAAAAATAATTAAATAGCCACAATTTTCAATAATAATTTTTATTTTTGGATATCTTAACATGTGCCTTTAGGACTCAAATTAACATTTCCCTTCTTATATTTATATATGAATTCACTACATATAATGTAGTCTTATTTGAAGCATTATTAGATAATAAAAATGAACATTTCTCTCAATCGAAACACGAATTTTGATTTACCACATTGATGAGAGACTAATATCTTTTGCTAGATCCAACATCTACATGAGTTTATTATACTAGTAATTAGTTTCCTCATATTTGTTCAAGAAGAAATATAGTATACGAGAATATGTTGACTAACTATAAACAAATCAATTTAGGACTAGATAATCCCTACTAGTTAGGAGAATGTAAATGTAATTAAGCTTAACTAATTGATGTATGTGGATATGTAAGGTGGTAGTTAAGTGAATCACTAACTGAAACATGTGATGGTTCCATATTATAATATCGATCATTGTACTACCTGCACTGATTACGAACTCATTGAGGTCGCATTTTCAGCACTGGTTCATATACTCTACTCGGGAAGGTGGAGTAAAATTTTTATATTGTTGTGAAAATTCTTGGTGTCAGAACAAAATAATGGAGTGAGCTAGTGAAGGATAGAACGTCGACATAATTCAAACGCATAATGTAGGTGAAATATAGAATCCCCAGGCACTGTTTCGAGAAGGAGGAATTTTATAAACTTCAAGATGTCTACGTGGATGATTTAGGTTTAATAAGATTCATGCACGTTCCACGTATATCCCTTCCCACTTTTCAAGCACTTTATTTATTTTTTAAATAGTCTAGTGATTAGAAATTTACTCTACTAAAATGAATTACGGAGTGTGGATTCGAACATGTGTTATGATCACGAGGACTTGATATACTTCGCCTATTATTGTTAAGTAATTTTTTTGTCCATACAACTTTAACAAATTTTTTTGTATTCGCTAAATTAGTTAAGATTTTGGTCCTATGACAAAAAAAATAACAATTTTACCTTTGATCTTTAAGGAAATGTGCTCTTTTTACCCTATATCAATATGGAAATATGTTCTTTTAGTCCTATATCCCGAGAGAAATACACTCTTTTTTCCTCTATTCTTTACAAAATGTTGCAATTTTGACACTCTGGTCTAGGACATGTGACGTCTTCTAAGTAACTTGGCAACGTTTTGTCAAGTTAGGGGTAAAATTGTTATTTTTTCTTTGTTAGACGGCCAAAATCGTAACTTTTAAAAGTTAAGGGGTTAAAAACACATTTAAGCCTAAAAATAATGAAAATCTAAACCTATAAATTAAGTTTCAAACTTATTTTTGCGGATTAAGTTTTTATAATGTTCTAAAATTGTTATTTTTTCTTTGTTAGACGGCCAAAATTGTAACTTTTAAAAGTTAAGGGGTTAAAAACACATTTAAGCCTAAAAATAATGAAAATCTAAATCTATAAATTAAGTTTTTATAAAGTTTTGATGATTAAACAAATTTGAATTCAACAAAGACAATTATCGCATGATGGAAAATTTTATAGGGACGAAACTATGCTACTTTTTTTTTTGGATAAAAAATGAAACTTGGTAATCTTTTAGGAACGAAAAATTTATGTAACACTTTTTTTTTACAAAAGATAGCGGTTATTATTATTATTATCACTAGCGGAAAGACGGACATTCAACATTTTTTATTTTGTTGATGTTTCTATATTGTGAATGATGTTTTTATGAAATTTTGATTTTGATTTTTTTAAATGATGAAATTTTTATTTTGATTAAAAATATAGAGATTAAATGTCTGTAAATTTCAATTTATAAACAAACTATATTTATCTTTTTCAAATACAACAACAATATAACAAATATGATATAAATTCTTATATTTTTTAATGACGTCAATAAAATAATATTATTATTTATAGGAAATTTTGTTCAAAGATATATTTTGAATAATGAAAAAGCCATGCCAAAACTCATATCTCTTTATTATTATTATTATTATTATTATTATTATTATTATTATTATTATTATTATTATTATTATTATTATTATTATTAAGGTCGAATATATTTTTGGTCCTTCTAAATATACAAACTTTCATTTTTGGCCCCTCAAAAAAATTCTTTAGAATTTTGGTCATTTTAAATACTCGGATTCTTTGGTACAATCTATTGTTGTCTCCTATAAAACATCCATGAATTTTCTCAAAATAAGAAATCCAAGAATTGATTTAATTAATTAAAAAATTTGATTAGTTCCATGTTTAGTGATTTTGGGAGATAAGTTCAAATCTTTCTTCATAAATGTTTGGTATGATAATTCAACGGTCAAACATAAGTAGTCATCAATAATCTTTGTTTTTCTGACAAATGGTATGTACATAAGGGTGTAAACCAACAATTTATATAGCACATTTGTATAATCAATTTGAATTACATTCAAATTATTTATTTATTTTTTATTCACTTTGCACACAACGACAAATTAAGTGCTTACCCAAATGAACATGAAGTTAGGTGTTCCTATTGATTAAGTGCATTATAGAAGAGATACTATAATCAGTAGCATTACTATATTATTAGTTACATACTACCACTTACTATTAACTACTAACTACCATAACGGCAAAGATATATAACGAATTTTAAAGAATCGTTGATATATTATTTTAGTATAAAACTAATTAATAATTATACATATCTCAAGATAGTTAGGAAGAATGAAATTAATTATATGCTTAGAACATGACCGGCCGTTTACCAAAAGAAAACGAAGAACATGGCTGGTGGATTAGATGCTTATGATCATATATTATAAACTACATTTTATGAAACCTATTTGACTATATATACTATATACTTATATTTCAAGAAGATATCATATACACACCACATCACTAGGAAGAAATGTGGACTCTCCGGTGAAACACATGAGACCACATGGAAAGGAAGCTTAAATTACAATTTGGAATATTTAATTGTTAACTAATTTAGAAACTTATATCATGTGCAGTAGGTATATAGTTTGACTAATTATCATTAACAATCTTTCTTTTAATCTTGTCAACAACAAAAATACAATCTTTGCTTTTAAGTTGACCTGCATGCATATAATTTTAGTAGTAGTATAAAATATTTTAGAGTTGCATGCAGTTATATTTCGCTATATTTATAATATTTTGAGAGATATTTTAGAAAAGTAGAATACTGAAGTGACATAGTAGTGAAATATATATACTTGAATACAAGAGTCAAAAAAGAGTCAAAAAATTTACACTAGTCAGTTAATAATCTTTAAATAATTATTTTTTTAGCAAATCTTTAAAATATTTAAACATTAGTTATTTGTCAAAATCTTAGGGTAGATATAATATAGACCTCCAAATCTCTAATGATAAGGTGGACCCTTACTATTTTAAGCAATAAATTTAATAAAATATTACATCTCTTTTCTTTTTTTTTAAGTCTTTTTGGGAGGTCCATATTAGACAAACCCAAAATATTATGTACCTTTCACAATCATTTTTCCTAATCACCTATAATAATTTATGTTTTTCTAAAAAATATTTAGCCCTATGCATTTGATAAAAATGTTTACCAGCTATTTTAAATTGGATCGTCAACATTGATTGAAGGCCAGCCAGAGTGAGTATTATTCTTTCATTCCCACTCGAACGGTCATCATACTGAAAAAATGGGAACATGTTCATTATCTTCAGTTTGTTTCCTTAACCCTAAGCCACAAATTTTTTTCAACTACGACATGTGTGTGTACTTATATAGATAGGGATATATCATTCAAATCTAAATTTGGAAGTCCTGGCTGGGGACGCATTTTTGGAGCCATGTGAAAATTGAAGATATTGACCAACTTGAAAATTTTCATTATATATATTGATTAATATCACAAGTAAGACAAAGCCAAGAAAAAAGATTGCGTCACTCGTGGCAGTGAATTTCATGATAGTGATAGCTTTGGATACCTAAATTATATAGATTATTGTTGGCATCATTTTGATTAATACACACTAATAATGATTTATCATGCATTTCCCAAATTCATGCGTAATGGGCTGAAATATATAGGCTTTTATAGTAGAAAATTGCTCAATCGACTCCTTGATTTGCTCACAATCTCCTCAAAATGTCCAAAATATCCTTATCGGGACTTATGAACCTATTTTTACATTTGGTCTTAACTCCCGTTCACTCAAGTTTGGGAGTTATGACCCGATCTGCTTTTTGTTATATTGCAGACAATAGACTGGACTACACAACTCCTCCTACACTCTACCTTTAATTTTTATCACCTACATTAAAGCTAAAAAAAAAAAAAAACAAGGAATCATCATCAAGGGATTGCTAAAGGATTTCTACACTCATTTGACGTCAATGGACAAGTATAACATCCTTTGAACCGTTTACATTGTTGATTCTCGTTTTTTTGTCTAGGTTGTCATGTGCCTGTATTATTACTATGAAGATTCATCATATGAGGCTTATTCGATTGGATGAGGTAAACAATTTCATCATGTCAAAGTGCACCCACACAAGCACCGACCCAAGTATGCTTCTAGTAAAATCTCATACCCGATATGCAGCTTTGAAGAAGACAATTAAAATGTATTTAGCCCCCACTGACGACTCAATTGAGTTGGAGAGACAACTTAACCGTTTCATTCATGAAGTCGTGAAAATCATATTGTATCTCATATTACAAATCAAGTCATACACACATATTTGAGTTCAAATATATAGCAACGAATGAAATTATGTTTACTATCTAGAGATTCTTAAGGATGATTCTGGCGTACGCTCCAATTTTTCCATGATGGTTACTGAAGTTAGAGTGCTATACTTGTGGGATTGTTCAACTGCAGGTGTCCAAAATGTCAGTAGAGTTTTATTTAGGTTGTCAATTTGCATCAATTTTGCTTTATCGTTATATCTCTAATTATGTTGAGTTATTGTTATGAGTTTAGTTGTATTGTTGTTGAATTTTGAGTGATGGATGTCAATTGTTTTTGAAAATATGAGTGGTTGTTGAATTATATTGTTTTTATATTTCAAATGAATAATAGGATATTTTTATTTTAAAATATCAAAACGAGGAATTATATAGATAATTAAAAACAATAATATAATACCCCTAAAAAAACAATAATAAAGAGGAAATTTAATTCCTTTGTATGATAGTGTGTGTCTGTGCAGATAATAGTAAAACCACTGTCATTTTCATACATAGTGTTTATTTTTCCATTCCAATTTTGCTACTTGCTTATACAGCTCTTGTTGTGGAAGCTTCTACATGTTTGATGGTCCAAATGGAGAAATTTCATCGTCTATATATGCAGGAAACTGTTTTGTCCTATATATTAATTAGTTAATTAATATCTATTGTAAGTTACATTAAGCTGAAAACTTTGATGTGTTATGCTCAGTTTTTTTATAAAGATATAATTATAACAGAATGGTTTTTTGATCAATTTTCACAAAAAAAATAATAATATTGAATTTCTAAAAGAATGGTTTAGTTTATTGATTAGTATTCAACAAAATACTCCTTGTTAAATTTTCCTTCTTCAAATGGATAAAATTAATTCTAGTATAACAACAAAGTAGAGGAAAACCAGTCAAAATGGAATAAAAATCATTTTCCAAAAGTATAAAAAATATCTTTTTGAAAAAAATAAGCCTAGAGAGGGAGACCTAGTAGCATGAAAAATTTGGAACAAAGCCAATCAAATGTTATTTTTGAAGGGAAATTAAAGTTTAAATCTAACAGTGCCAAATCATTGCTGTATGCTACATTGAAAATTATGATCAGGTTGTGATTGTGAATGCTATAAATGAATTTCCACAACTAGCATATAGATAGGGATGGTAGGATTATGAAGTATATATTTAAATTTAATAGCCTAGGGCTAGGGCTAGGGTTAGGGTAAGGACCTTGTAGCACTTGGAATGGACCAACAATAGTGAGAAATTCAGGTGAACCTCGTGAAGAAATACATCCACACAGCATGGGCAAGAATAATACTAACCTGAAACAAATTTCCTTTACTCGTTTTCTTGCCACCAAAGCTTATCCAAATCCAAAAACTAAATTCATAATCGTTTATTCAATTCAATTTGTGCATATTATTAGTCTTCTGACTGTGACATTATCAAATAGTAGTAAGGTTACAGTTGTAATGGCTGCAAATTTAGACTGTATAGGGTGGTCCAGAAGGATAGGAGCTTTGGTCCCAAACCCTTTTCTTGGGGTAGGGATAATCTGGCTTGTATCTTTCCTTTTGGTGCTCGTACCATGTGAATTCCAAATGGGTTGGCCAGAAAATGTTTCAAATCTTGAGAATTTTTCAGTAGTATCTTGTATTGCTCATTTAAGGCAGATTTTGTACATAGCAAATTAGTTCCTTTCATAAACTTTAGGTTGAACCCAATTCAATATATGATAGAAGGAGTTTGTCGGTATGAATAAACCAATGTTCTTAATTTTTTATTTTTTTTAACAAGCCAAAGTGGAATTATATAACCAAAACAAAAAGCAGTTTCCAAGCAAAAGGTGTGCCTCGGAAACTACTGCAGTACAACAGAGTATGTCAGTAACTGTAGGTGTGTACAAAAGTGTTTAGCCAATGCCCAAACAAGCTAAAGGGCTGGACCACCACCTCTGCGTGCCAAAAACAAACATTACATTTTTGGCTTTCAGCCACCCAAGAGATAACAATTTAACCTTGTCTAAGAGGCAGGGGACTAGAGTTACAACATTATTGAACAGCCGGTTGTTTCGTTCGTTCCAGACAACCCACGTACACAAAAGCCAAATTAGCTGCAGGAATGAACGTTTAACTTTACCATGACCTGTCATCAAAGTAAATTGCAACAAATGATCGAAAATATTATTAGAATCAATAATTAGGATCTTTAATCTTCGGTAGGAGCCTCATGGTATCACCATAGCTTAGTTTAGTTTGATACCACTATATGAGAAATCAACAATTATCAAATCGTCAACACTAGGTTTTTTTTTTTTTTACAAAGACTGAGTTATCTCTTAAATAAGCGACTTCAAGAATCGAACACAAATTCTTTTTGTAAAGAGTCGTGTTGTTGACTCATACAGATGTTGGTCCGGTTTTCTTTTTAAAAAATGAAGAAAATGACAAATAAAAAATATTAAAATTGGAGAACGGGGTGCAACATTTTGGTACTTTCAAAGGCATGCTTCATGTGGACCTAAGCAAAACTAATTTTGGATAGAAAATTTTCAACGGCAAAAGAAGGGAAAACAAACCCTGTTTAATTGAAGAGTTCTTAACCCAAAAAAATCGAGTTTCATAATATTTATAAAAATAATTAAGGAATTCAAACATTAAGTTTACATATTAATTTATTATTTTATTTATTTTGTTCTTAAAGAACCATTACTTTAGAAAGCATTCAAAGTTCAAGCATACAGATAAGATAAGGCGGACTAAGTATTATTAGATAAATTTTGTCCTTGTTGTTACAACCTGAATGTTTGGTTTAAAGACATTTTATGTAGAATTTTGGGCAAATAAAATTAAAAATAGAGTAAGCTCCAAAAGAAAATAGCTCTACTAGGGTTTTCAACCTTAATAGGACTCCACGAAGTGAATATTGTTTCATCTCCGTATAGTGGCGCCTCTCGGTATTGGTGTTTTCTAGTTATATATCCTTCCTCCGGTGTTTGTGTTTCCCAAACATGTCTCCTTTGGTCGTGTTTTTGGAGATGGGTACTCATCTAATTGGACCATTGGTCTTCATATCGAACGTCATGGTCTAATCCCTTCATCTCTTCGTGTAAATCATTTCTCTCTCTTATGGGGGCTTAGTGCTCAGATTGCTCACTCCACACCTATCGACGGTGAAATCGCTTCACCTACCCTCAATTGTCATCTACCTCCATGGTCGTTGCCACTTCACCTTTCTATTCAATTGTTTATTTTTGCAACCCCTTATCTACTTGCCATCATTAAATATTGTCGCCATTATTGGGTCTTTGGACCACCTTGCCACCATCTCGAATTAGTCAAGCCATCTTGCACGAACTTGGTTGTCAATCTGAAACATATTATATCGTTCTACTATGTTGTCAAGAAGACTTGCCTTTCCCCTTTGTCTCTTATCTTAGTCGCGATGGTTGTGCGGCCACCACTCAAAAATCCCCTTTAGATAGATGCACATGTATGTTTAAAGTTGATTTCCACACATGTCAAAGGATTATTTGTTCACAAGATCATGAGAATGCCCTTCCTCTTTCGAATCTAGTTTTTTTCTTTTCTTTTTTCATTACAACTGTTGTGATCTCAACACACCATTAGAATCATTTTCTGTATGTTCTCCTACATTCCAATGGTTTCTAATCATAGGTTTATGTTGGACTTTTACGAGACCACCAAAATTCGAATAGTGTCCACAACAACAACAACAAAAAATTGTCGCAATTGGACAAGTTTTAAACCCTTGACGTCTCATTTTTTGATGCCACAGACCAAAGGATCAAGTGATTGATTTGTTGGAAGCTAGGGCACTAAATTTATCTTAAAGCCCCTAAACCCAATGCTCATTCTATGGTCTCTAGTGTAGTTGATTTAGGTGTTTTATCTTCTAAGTTCAAATTGTTCTCAGGAATAGGGGATCACCTTTCACTGCTTAATAAATTGGCTTGTAATGATCATTATTTTAGTGTACGAATGAAATTATTCTTACCGTTGAAATAGAAAAAGCTCCCAAAAAATAAGAGCCAAAAATACGAAAATAATAACTAGAGTTCAAATTCCTGCTTTTCATATATTTCTTCATTCATGTGACTTTACAAAAAGGGGTACAAAAAGAAAAATACAGGGCAGGCTCCCAAAAAATACCTCCCTGTATTAATAACAAAATTTATAGTTGAATGCCAACAAAAGAATGAAAAAAAAAAAAAAAATACTATACAGCTGATGAGGCACCATGATGATGCAGGGATATGACCAAAAGATGCACTATATTTTTCCTTTTAAATGGAAAAAATGTAAAAGAGAAAGTAAATATAAAAGGGCATTTACAAGCACCAAAGGCACAATAAGGTAAGGCTACTCAATTAGAAATTGGAATGCTGGATTCTCAAGAAGTTCATCTGCTGGTTTCATGTCAGAAAAGTCCTTCTCTTGTAGAGATGTAGAGAGGTCATCTACTGAGAAGGGAATGCTGTAAAAAAAAAATATAAGCAAATAATATAAGCCTATTGCATAGTATCTCAGGGCCTGTTTGTTACATTTTTTTTATGAAAAAAACACTTTCTTTAAACAAAAAAGTCTTGTATTATTTGCTCAAAATCTTCGCCACTGCAATTCCAAAAAAACTAATAGCATATAATTTCTATAATATTTGACCAAGAATTTCACTATATCGATTTTCTTCTATTATATTGGAAGGTATCAAGATAATTTCCACCACTGCATGGTTTTATTAAAGCTCAAAGTGCGTGTTAGTAAAGCACCCTCACCTGGAACTGTCATCCAACAAGAAAGAATCGTTCAGAGCATCATTGGAGTCCAAGTCCATCCTCATGCTTGCAAGGACCTGAAGGAATATTTAAACGCATCAATCAAACATTTGCCATTTCAAGGATACCTTTTGTGTGATTGGAGAAAATATAGACACAAACTTACATGTGGAGATACGCTTCGTGTATTATAGTTGTCGTCCCAGTAGAGTGTACATATTTTACATAGCTGTTGAACACTCAAGATCTGTAGAAGCAAAACCAGGGAAATGATGAGATAAAAAAGTATATAAACTCTAAAAACTATGACGATGAGATTATAGTTGTTAGAGTATAATGGCATGAGTATAAATGAGAGACACAGGTTTCATGCACGCATGTGGAGTTTGAGATGGATAAAGACTTACAGGGCATAAATCATTAACGATTTCATCGTAGGATATTCTATACTTCTGATGAATAACCTGTTATATAAAATACAAAAATTAAACAATGTGTAAGTAATTAAAACAAAGATTGGATTTCGATTATTTCATACAAAACGTGCTAGTCTTTGAACTAATATGGTAAAAAAAAAAGTTCCCATGATTTCCAATTTTCAATTGTCCACTCTGCACAGTAAAAGTAGAGCGGGCTGCACAGGTGCATATAGACCTGATGCCAAATTCATGTAATTCCAAGAACTAATGCAAGAGGCGCTTTGTCTCAGTAACTTTATTGAGCAAGATTTTCATTCTAAAACTAATGATATCCTTGTTACTATTTGGATAAATTTTAAGTTTAAAATTGAAATTATTTATTCTCATTGTAATTTTATTGAGCATGACTTTCTTTCTAGAGCTAATGCAAGAGCATTTTGTAGGAGAAAATAGGTGGAGGTTACTTCAAAATGTGTATAGACATTTATATCAAGTCAAGTTGTGAACAAAACCTAATCATAATAGACTTGGCCTCTCTAAGGTATGTATGAATCAAGTAAATAAAAATAGCATGAATTGTGAAAGGAAGAAAACCAACATTGATTATTGCTAATTAAAACAATTTACTATATTATCTAACAAGACACACTTACCAAGAATCCAACAGCCTGTCTTATATGCTTGAGCTCATCCCAAGACGATCCTGCATACTGCAAACATAAGGAAATTATTTTGGAGCTTTTATTAAGGAAGTGAAAACCAGTGCGAAAATGATATGTCATCACGACACCAAGTAACATATGTGCTAACTCAAGATTAAGTATTAACACATTACAGTAAGATTGAAAACAAATTACCTCCTCCTTTGCTTGGCAGCACCACAGCTCTAATTCAGCTAATCCAGCTTTCACATATTCCCCATTGCTGAATGTGCAACAACCGGGACGAACTAGAAGACTAGTAGCAACCATTTTAGAGGAAAGAGTTGTTAACTTTTCCATATTTATGAAATAGAAACATTATGTTACAACCAAAATGTCTTTTATGTTAAAGGGTGTGTAAAAATCACGTACCTATTGAAGAGTTGAACATTAATAAATGCGAATGTTTGACTGAAGATCTTTCGGATAAGAACTGGAGGAACCTGAAACCAAAAATATTATTATTATCTTTCAGCAATTTTAAAAAAATGAATGGACAAGGCTAACAGAGAGGTAATTGCATAATATTCAGATGTTAAGTTAATAATATAGTCACAAAGCTCCTTACAAAGTTCTCTTTCAGTGTACAGAGGAGGGTGTTGAGGGATTCGATAATACTCTGCCAGTGAACCATCGGGGAATCTTTACCAAATGATCGGCCAGATCGTAACACTCCCTTTGATGTTCTTGGTGCCTGTGTATCATCAATGTGGTTTGCATAAGAAACAGAACAAATTTTTTGACTAAACAATATGCAAACTCAATCCATTTGAAGTTTCTAGAAAATAAGTGTATATAGGAACATAAAAGGAAAACTATTTCGGATTAGACAATGTTTCCGGATTTATCCATCCAATAATTGTTGGCTTAAAGAGTTTCCAACTAGATTTCAACAAACCTGGATACATAGTGCAAGAGCTGATGTTAACTCCTTTGTCAAGTTATCTCGGATGATGCCATATATTTTCTCCAAGTAGGCTGTGAGCTGCTGCTTGAAAAGCAAAGCAGGGTACTTGGCCTCTACCTTGCGTACTACTGATGAAGGGGAAGCAAGGTTGGCGGAAGAAGGGGATGAAAGAAAACTCTGCAATTTACCCTCGGAATGAATAAGAGGAATATTTTCATTTTGAACTGCTTAATTGAAATCAGAAAATTTCTCTTATAATATTGGACAATTACCTTGGTCATTCTTCCAAAGAGGGATGTTGGATTAGGTGGTTTTCCATTTGGGGTTGCATTTGTTGAAGTCCCAGTTTTCAGGCTTTGTTCAAGTAAAAACAACAATGCTGATGTATTTGACAGCCAATAGGCCATAAGAGCATTGTCATCTTGATCCTGCAAGGCCATAAAGAGTCTGTTTGAAGAGTCGTAATAACTTATTTTAAACACCTACTGATACCCCAGCCTTCAATACAAAAGCTAGTAAAACTATAATTCTTGTTTGGACAACTTGTATGAAGAGCCTTAACAATTCATTCCACTAGACTGTATTCAATTATTTTAAACACAAACATTATTAAAAGAGATTAAAACCATAATCATGTGTTCGACTTGACACTGGGATGAATAATTAATGAAACTTCCCCAACAGGAAGAGAGGACGACAAAGAAACAATATTTTTGGTGCAAAGTGCAAACCAAGCAAAGATTCTTAGTTTGCACGGCATGTTTAATAACTAAATGCTCTCGTCCTAATTGTAATTTAACATGAAATACAAGTTAATTATCACCACTAATAGGATAATTTGCATGGCATTTTTCATAACTAAATGCTCTTGTCCCAAGTCTAATTTGTTTTTTCGAAGATTTTTCCTGATATTATTGTGTCCCACAGTCTAATTTAAAATGGAAAATAGGAAAGTCACCTCAATTGCAGAACCAATCATCTGGATAAGGCGATCAAATACACTAGATCTTTCAGCTTCGAATGATTTCCAGTGGAGAAGACATTTGTAAATAGTAAATGCAGCAATAGGCTTTCCATGATTGAACCCAATATTTTTACTAACACAGTTGACAAGTGAATCAAAACTCCCCTACAGCATAACAATAGTTTAAAATTGAGAATGGTACCCTTGCATGAAAAAACTAAGAAAACTAACATAACTAAATTCTTAAACTTAAGCACATACATGATGTCGTTCACTGCATGATCTCTTCAATTTCACGTCAGATTCGGTAACAAATTGTTTTACAGGTGTAACATATGTATCCTGGAAAGACGAATCATATCTTATTCTACTAAACACAGTCGTTTGTAAAAACGGAACCCAAAAATAGTAGCAAACAATGAACTTACAGCATCATATGGTTCTTCTGCCACATGGTGACCATTTTCCAACTTCTGCATATCAAAATGTCAATATCCCAAACAATGCATACACAAATACTGAGAATGAGGACCTACATAATTTAGTTGGTATGAATTACCTCAGATACCGGGGTAGAGAGGTTCTCCACTGTTGTTTTCACAGGTGAGTTTAACAGAGATTGTTTCTGAAGAACATGGTTTGCAAATTCTATGTCTGCGAATTTCTCTTCGAGCCTATCAATATTAATTAGGAAATAAAGATGATCATCATGTGAGAGATCTTGTAACTGGATGGTCACAGTTAAACACTAGAAAGGCATAAATGTTAATAATGTTCAATTAAATCTTTATCTTATATCAACAAAGCTTAATAATGAACGATACCTTTGCATGGCAGTCTTCATCTGGATTACTTTCGATTCTGCATCCAAAGCTTGCTTCAACCTTTCTTCACTAACTTTAGCTTCCTCTTCATACCTTTTTTCTGTTTCGTCAATTTTCTTTTCCAGTGAACTCACCAAGTTCTGTTAAAAACTCCGAGAAGCATTATATTAGTAATAAAATTCAGTAAACTATCTTATGCTAAAATATCCAAAGAATACCATCAATATACTAATACTTTCTTTAAATAAAAACACAGATGTCTAAGTTTCTAACCATGAACCATCTCACCTTGAGTTTCTCATTTTCGCTACTTAGCTTCTCTAACAAAGCATGGTCAACAACTGGAACTTCCTGTATGACAGGAACTCTCTCCTCCAATCTTTTTGTAGCCTCCCGCTCCTTTTCGAGAAGTACTTTAGTTTCTTTGAATTGAAGTTGCATCTCTTGCAAAGCTGACTGTAATCTTTTGTTTTCTTTTGCTTTTGCTTCTTCAACGTCCAACTATATTTGATATTAGAAGTTTATTGCAAGGTCAGATACAAAAATTTGTATTACCACTTTTGTACATGTTTGTCAGAAAAAGCAGACAAAAATACTATTTTATCAGTTACATGAATCAATGTCATTCCACTACAATATTTCACTGAAATTGGAGTGGTTAATTCATACAGCTGGAAAATTTCCAGTATAAAACAACCAAGCCTAATCCCACTAAGTGGGGCTGCATGGATCAAGCGATGTCATAATGTTCTATCATATCTCTATCGAACTCATTAATTTCTAGATCTTTCTTAATAGTTTCTCTTATAGTTTTTCTAGGTCTTCTGCCTAGTGATTTGGCTTCCCTCCATCTGATCTACTCTCCTTACTACAAAATATATAGATCTTCTCACTACATGCCCAAACCACCTAAGTCTTGTTTCTACCATCTTTTCTACTATAGGTGCTACCTCAACTCTCTCTAATGTTGTCATTTCTAATCTTGTCTTGTCTAGTCTTACCACACATCCAACACAACATCCTCATCCCTGCTAAGCTTGTTTTATTCTCGTGTTGGTTCTTTACCTCCCAACACTCCGCCCCATGCAACACCACCAGTCTTACAAATGTGCAATAAAAATTTCTCTTCAACTTGAGTGGTTCTTTTGTATCACATAAAGCACCTCCATTTCAACCAACCCCACTTGAATTCGATGGTTTACACCTGCTTCTATTTCTCCGTAATTTTGTACATGGACCCAAGAAATTTAAACCGTGTAACTTGTGGTATGACATTATCTCCAACTTTAATCTCAAGCTAGAAGTGTTTCGCCTTTTGCTAAAATTGCATTCCATACACTCTGTCTTGCTTCTAATCAGGCGTAAGCCATTAGCTTCTAGGGCTTGTCTCCAATTAACATACAGTAATAGCAAAATCATAGTCACCTACCCTTATACGTTTTTCCAGCTGCAATCTTAATGTAAGGTCTTCAACTTGTTTTTCAAGCTTATTTTTGGCATCTTGGAGAGCCCCTGTTTCTTTTGCAGCCTACAGCCAAAAAAGCAAAAAATCTGAATCACTAAATGAGAACATAAAAAGAATACAGTCGCCAATGCACAACCAATTAGTCATAAGATTTATAGTTTTAAACATATAAAGTTGGCACATTCCACTATCTTATTTTCGTTCAAAATCATATAAAGTTGACTTACTGTTGAAGCATATAAAACTTACTGCTATGAATCTCAAGCTAGTTCTCTTTTAAGGTTCAATGATCACAGTAAGTTATATCTTGAGTTCTATCAGTAATATGATATTTATAACTCACAACTTTACTTAAAGCATATATTCATTGCCGGAGTCAAAGGATTAACAGGTTAAGAGAAGGTGTTTACCATCTTGAGTTTCCGCAGTTGTCGCCGGGCAACTTTTCCTCTCCATGCACATTGTGTTGCAATTGCTGCCTTCTTTAATTTCATGAAGTTATGTAGTGCCAAGTATTTCCTGCAGTGGCTCTGCACGACAAAAATTCATCTGAGTTGGAAAAGTTTTTTGAACCAAAATAAATAAACTTAAGCAATAATGACTTTGTAATTTGTATTCAATGGATGAACAACAATAATAGTAAAAATGTTTAAAATATCTTTTAATGATAGCTCTTCAAAATACACCCTACCTGAATGATAATTGCTGCGCTAGTCCTCCTTCTAGAGTAAAGCTCACACTGAGCAGCCATCACCCGCATACCAGTCTGGATAGAGACAGCAGAGGCATACAATTCTTTGTACGCCTTCTTAGCAATATGCATCCGGAAACACCTTTGAATGAGCAGACTAGAAGCCTCCCGCCGCAATCCCTCAAAAACTTGCCGAGCAAGTTGTCCTGCAATCAGTACAAAGCAAGACATCAGACATCAACAGTCTAAGTTATTCCCCAATTCCATAATGTGAGCTAACATCTTAAGAAGCAATGAGCAGAGACCTCTGCATGCAGCTTGAATCTGCAAAGCTGACAAACGAAGCGAAATGAAACTTTGACGTGCCAAGTAGGAACGAACTTTCCTCTGAATAATGCTTGCTGACTTTCCCAAAATCTCACTTCTACGGGTATCTAGTTCTGCCATTTGACCAGCTCGAAGAAACACCTTTGTTTTACCAATCTGTGCCAATAGCCGTTAAAATTAGTTAGAAAAAGGTAATATAACCTTCTATGGCCAATCTGCAATCACTAAATGCAACGGTAAACATTATAGAAGTAACTACAGAGGCGAATTCTTAGCAATTCAAGTTCGTTACACACATGACAAATACATGAAATATGATATTCCTAAACCCAAAGTACACTTTCAAAATCTACACCCAGCAGAATGGTAGTGAATGTGAAGCATGCAAAGAAGATGGAAAAGGAAATATTACCAATTCTCCAAGCAACAATGAGCATAAAATAAAAATAAAAAATTCCACAAGAATTAAATGTTCAACCACATTGTATTGGTTACCTGATAACCTTCAAGCCGAACATTCTTTAGGATCCTCTTGCATGCAGTGACCTCATCAGAACTAACAATTAAAATATGGAATAAGTAAACATTTTCAGAATAACATCTAAGATTCCTGATAAGGAAGAGGAACAGCATAGATACCTTCCATCTAATACTTCAGGAGCAAGAAGGCCAAATCGATCGATAAATTCATCAAAGGCTTTTCTAGTGGGATAACCAGCACAGCTAATCCTGATTGCCTCCATAACTCCCTACAACCAGGTGAACTATCTTAATAAGCATAGACTTACATATTATGGTTGACCTTCAATTACAACATGAGTCAATGGTAAAAAAAAGGATAAAAATGGTAGCAGTCTTACCCCACAGCGCAGTTGCAGCAAAACATTTTTATTCTCAAAAATTGCCGGCTTAAGAAGATTATTGGGTTTCACACATCGAATATAGTGTGGTTCAGTGGAGCTTAGAGTTTCAAGTAAAGATTGCAATTGTTGCTGCAGGACATAATAAGAGTTGTTACAATCCCAATGATTAAGCAAGACAAATTAATTGTGTTTTTTTTATAAATTCAAAACACCTTAAATCTGGAACCTATTGAAGAGAACTTTGATTGTTTGGAAGTTTCCTCAGGTGAAGGAGGAAACAAGCCTGATACAAAGGGACATGTGGAAGCATAAAGAAGTGACTGGTGTTCTGCAACAACATAATCTTTGTTCTTGTCAAGGAAGAATTCAGTTTGATAAGTAACCTACAGAAAAAGAATAAACAAATCAGATCTAGCATTGTTGACATATATTATATAATATATGTATCCTATTTATTATATTTCTAAGCTAAAATTACAATTTTAACAACTTACATCGCCAGCATAATGGCAAATTGTGAAGTCACTAGGTGATAATTTGGGCTTGCTAAACCTTTTATGGTCTTTGAAGGTCTGATACAGCTTTTGGGAAAAAGTTTCATGAGTTGATCTAGGAAACATACTGCATAAACAAACACATACAACTAACTGAGCATCCATAGAAATAATTGAAACAAATATACAATATTTGGGTTATCAGTACAAAGTGTACCATGCTTCGTCCAAAAGCGAAATAATGCCACCAGGTTTCTGAAAATGAATGCAAGACAATTCCAAAGTTAAAGAGATTTCAAATGATAATAAATTCATTAATGACAGTACCAAACAAAATCATATCACTAGTCTGTCAAAAGGAAAAATGGAAAAATTATGAATAATTCTCAAGCCAATTTATCTCTTTGATATACAGCCACCCATATTAAACCGAGCTTGAGAGTTGAATTATGACCATAACTAATCACCAACACATTTAATACATACTACCTTTGTCCTAAATTATAAGTCACTATGGTAAGTGAAAGAGAAATTAATATAATTGGAATAAGGGAAAGTAATAAATAGTAAAAGGTATGATAGGAAAAGAAACATTAATGTTTCAGTGATATTGTAAAACGACTTAAAACTTGGGACGGAGAAAGTAATATTTATCAAGAATGAATATCATATATAAAATCGTGCAGCATGAGATAAAGCAATCAACATAAAGATTTCAGATTGAGAAAGAAAAACCTTTTCAATCAGATCCAGAATATCTTGATTATCCACAAATTCAATGTAACTCCAATCAATTTCTTCTTTTTTGTATTCTTCTTGCTCCATTTTGAAAACATGCTGTAAAACACAATATTTGAGCTCAACAGTAGCATGTCGAATAAACAAAAAGATGATGTCATTGCCTGTTTCAAATAAACAAGCAATTGTAAGGGGAAAAAATCTCTCTTTCATAAATTTACCTGATTAAAATGTTGCTGAAGCTTTTCATTTGTCAAATTAATACAGAATTGCTCAAAACTGCAAAGTACACATGACAATCAGGGATAATATACTTAAAAAAAAAACAGGGATAATATACAAAATCGCAAAACTAGCAAAGGGGTTTATAAATTATAATAATCTGCAAGTTTATTGGAGTAACTGTTCACTTGAAGAGACTGATCTCTGCTAATTACACAACAGAAGTTATACTAGTTACACACCTGTTATTCTTGAAACTCTCAAAACCGTAAATATCCAGCACGCCAATTAAGGATTTTGACTCAGGATCTTGACCAATGGAATTATTTATGGTATCAACTAACCTGCAAAAAAATGACCGATAGTTACTGAAACGAGATTTATACTTCGAGCGAATTGACCAAATTTGCCAATACGTCAAATCATGTTTCGTAAAAGTATATCTGACCAATCTGCTCACAGAATTACCAGTCAAACAATCTTGTGTAAACAATCTTAGCCAAAGCATCTCGACTGAGTGCAGCAGCTTCTGGATCCAGCCATTTTGTTATTGTTTCATCGCGAGTAACAATTACACGTTTGCAAAGAGAATCTTCAAGTGCCTTTGCATCACACCTGAATAATTTTTTTTTGGTCAAGGTGGAAAAGGAAAGAAAGATAAAACTTGAAACAGTGCAAATGTTCAATGTTTGCTCACATGAAAAGCTCAGCTGCAGTCTGTAGGTGGAACTGGGACTTTTCATCTTTGGGCATAGACGAATCTATCTCCTCCCCTTTCACAAATTCAATGTTCCCGAGATGCAAAATAGCAGCCACAACTTGAAATATTGCATCCTGGAGAGAGGTGTGCGAAGTGGAAAAACAAAGCATTGAATCATAGATCATAGTTGAAGAAACTAATCGTGAAACTAAAGAAACTCACAATAAAAATACCTGATCCTCAATACTTATTCCAACAACATCCATTGCTCTCCTTATTGCGATATATTCTTTAGCTTCATCAAGCCCTTCCAACTCGTAGCAATTTGATTGATTCAGATAATGAAATGTTCTTGGATGTCCTAATTTGTACTTCTTAACAACCTGTAAATATATAAAACAAAGGACATGAAAAATTAAAGCACAAACCTCAAAATGCCAAGCATGAATTTATAAAGAACTTCCAAACATTCTACAGGTCCATTTTCATACAGTTTTTTCTAATGGTTAGTAACTCCATTTTAATTTTATGATCCAAATTCCAAGCCTGAAACAAATTAATATAAAAGGATCTTGTTACCTCTGCAGGTGCAGCACAGAGCATGTAGAAACAATGATAATTCCTCTCAGGATCTGACAGCTGGCAAACACGTGATCTTTCCAGCAGATAAGTTCTGATAGCAGCACCCGAAATTCTTCCTTTTTGATCAAATTGAATCTCCACAAACTTACCAAAACGACTGCAAAAGTCACAGGTGAGAAAATAAAACAAATACGATATGCCATAAAAATTTGCGCTATAAGCAGAACACTTGTTAATTTCCACCTTGAATTATTGTTCCTGACAGTCTTTGCATTGCCAAAGGCTTCTAGGACAGGATTTGACTGCAAAACAAGGAAGAGGGGGAAAAAAGTTCTACTTAAGTTTGTTAACGTTGTAAGAAACTTAGATGCTGAATAAGATTAACAAAATAAATAAATAGTCTGCGGTAGTCAAACCAGCTTGCCAAAATAGATTCGTAAGGACATAATTTTTGCACCTCAAGGACTTTTTGCTCAACAGTTCTACCTTCAGCAACTGCAGCTCTCCCACCCATGTAAGCAAGATATCGCATGAGTAACTTAGTAGTTTCTGTTTTACCTGCTCCACTTTCACCACTAACCAATATTGACTGGCTGATTCCCTCGTTTATCATGAACCTAAATGCAAAAATAATTTATATAGTTAGATTCTGTAACATAATAGCATGCTCAATTTACAGGACATATATGAAAGTTACCTGTACGCTGCATCTGCAACAGCAAAGGGGTGTGGACTTAACTCACCGAAAGCTACTCCTTTATATTGTGCCATCATATGACTATCATATAAATGAGGAAGCTTTATGAAAGGGTTCACAGCAATCAGTATATTCCCAGTGTAAGTCTGGAAGCAAAATGTTGATATTATTGCCCACATTAATAAAGCATGAAAACATGAGGATTTCTAATAAACAAAGATACGCAGCAGATGCAATCTCAGGAGAGTTAAGAATCCAAATGCATACATAAATTTCGTTGATATCATATCTCGATCTCAGATTATTTAGGACTCCAGGTTCGTGCAGGTACGCGAGCTTTGTCATATCATCCACTCCACTTGGTGGAACTTCAGTATCTTTATGATAAATTTTGGAAGCTTTAACAACAACCTGCACATTGCAAATCAGACATATGAAGGGAACATAATTCACAAAAGCATCGGAAATCTACAAATTCTGAGTTTAAAAAAAAATGCATATCTACACAATGCTATCCTTCAAAGATTCAAATAAATCAAAGCACTCGTGTAAAACTGTTAATTCAAAGAACAAAAAAAATGTATTATCGAAGGCCAAGATTAACGTTTAGCAAATATTACAAAATGCACTCACCGTCTTCCCTGAAGTGCAAAGGACTTTGATTTCCTCTCCATTGGCCCCCACGACCTCACCATCTATCCAAGCTATATCAGAATCCTCAATCCAAACATGGGTCCCAACAATGGGATTGGCAGCAGCAGCCTACAATACAAAGCATATCCATAATTACGCAACTAGGGTGAAACTCAAAAACACGTGGGTAAACGGAAAGGACAAAATCTCTATATTTGCAAATTTAGACCAAATTAAAAAACAAAAAAAAAAGCAGCTTTTTACAGTTAAGTCAACGAAAAAACTTAAATGAATCACCAACGTAATGGCGCCATATTTGCTTTTTACCCTTAAGTCAACGAAATAACTTAAATGAATCAATAACATAATGGCGACAAATTTACAAAGTTATAACCAGCAATGTCAATCCAACATGTACCAAAATCATAAGATTCCAGGCAAAATAACTGAAAATCAATATAAAATAAAGTATAAACCAGGCAATATAAATGTACCAAAAAGATAAACATAAACTATAAACCTTCCGAGACATCGGCTTTCTTTTTCTTCCGAAAACCTAATTAAGATCAAAATCACTACTACTACTACAGAATTGGATTAATACACTGTCAGCTCAAAATAATAAAGGGGCACATTAATAAAAAAAACATAACCACTAATCTGTTTTCTAATTTATATTTTATTATAGCAGATTAGTTGATAAACAAAGGTCAACAACAACTCCATTTGCATCAATAGAATGAAAACAACAACCCCATTATCCAAAAAACAATAATTAATTTGAACAAAAGGGAATAATGGAAGACTTGAAATTGACCAAAGCAGGAGCAGAAGAAAAAGAAAAAAAACAAATGAATGAGAAATGAAGAATACCATCACTGAGCTTGTAACTGGATCTAACTCCAATGGCTACTGAAAAATGAAAGATTTTTGCACTTTCGCGTCAAGTTTTGCAGCAAAAGTTTTAAAAATACAAACTTTATCTCCAAAATGTAGAAAAAATCAAAAGGGCAATGTGGATGATAAAACAATGAATGAGAGAAGCTTGAAATGAAAAAAAGTTCAAAACTTTAGAAGCATTGATTGAGTGCTATCGCTGCTATTTGATTTCAGAGTTTAGAGCGGTGTAGTATCATATACATATTTTCTTTTCTTTTTCTTTTTCTTTCATTTATTTATTTATTTATTTTATATTTTTACCAATTTTGGCTTCTGGCATAAAAAAAGTCAAATTTATTTATTTCTTTTTATTTTTGGAAATTATTTATTTCGATTTGGTTTGAAAAGAGAAACGATGTTGTTGAAATTTGTTAAAGGTAAGAATGAAACGTTTCCTTTGTTATGCAGGTGCTTTTCCATAAATGCCCATTGGTGTGTTGATTTATATTGTGCCTTTTCACGACTAGGTAGGTCACAATCAGACTCAATGTTGTTTTTGTCCAAAATCTAACGTTACATAAAACTAGTAATGGTTACAACACATTCTTTAAGATCAATTTTTTCAAATACTTTTACTTTTAGAATACAAAAAAATTATATAGATCTCATTAAATTTACATAAGACCCGGATGATTGGTTTTTTTTTTTTGGTGGTCGGGGTTCGAACTTCAACCTTATGTAGATCTCATTAAAATTATATTATGCATTGTTCATACCAACTGAGTTAGGCTCACGAGGACACTCCGATGATTGGTTTGGTAATACTTGTATGAATTTTATTTTATTCAATTATAGAGAATGAATATTTTTAGTTTATTCGCGAATTCATCTATCATGTTTAATTATTAATTTGAAATTTTGAAGTATTTTTGTAAATTCCTCATCCATATATTTAATAATGTCGAATATATGATTTTATTTGATGCACTCTATTAATTTAAATGAATGACCATCTTTTTGTTCCGTAAAACATAAAAAATAGAAAAACAAAAGAAAAATCATACGAAAGTTTAGTGTCAAGGTAGAAGAGGAAGAAATGTATTTATAAAATGACAAAAATATTCTTAAACACATATTTTTTTACTCAAGTTAAAATAATATTTAAAAATTGTGTATTATTGTATAAAGTATTTATAAAAAAGAATAAAAGCATGTTACACTAATTTAATTAATAATATGTAAGTCCTCGTGAGCTTAACTCAATTGGTATGGACAATGCATAATATATGCAAGGTTCGGGGTTCAAACCCCGGTTACCACCACAGAGTAAAATCAATAATATGTAAAATTATACAATTCGTTTTTTTTTTAAGAAACAAAATTAACCCATCTAAATTGGTATACATGAGACCTTAACGAGAAGCAAACTCCAACGTTTTAAGTCAATACCATCGAGTCAACCCAAGTGGGTTTACACAATTCGTCTCTTAAATGAGCTTCAGGTAACACCCTTGTCATTTACCTTTTTTCGATTTTAATCATCTATAAAATGTCCACATTGTGATCCTTTTTTACGAAAAAATATTTAAAACTCATCAAATTCATATCTTCATCATATAAACCAAAAAATCCAGATTCCAGTAGAAAAATCTTTTAAGACCAAAAATTCATAAACCCATTATTTTTATCTTACCTTATTCCATTTTTCAACCATAACCAAAATCAGAAAATAATCATAAAGAAATTCTAACTCGGTATCCAAACAAAAGTAATAAAAGAAAAATCAAAGTAAAAATGGTGAAAAATGAATAAGATTTGTTTATGTTGTTAAAGTGTTGGATTGATTGACGGAAGAGAAAGGGAAGAATATGAAGTTTTGATTAAATTCTGCATTTTTTTTATGAAGTTATGAATTTTATGATGATTTTTCTGAATTTTTTAGAGTTTTACAGATTTTTATGTTTTTTAATAATAAAAAATGATATTAGTGTTGACATTTTATAAAATAAAAAATAAAGGACAAAAGTGTTACCTGAAATAAAATTAAAAAACAAAAGTGTTATAAGTGATAGTTAAAGATACTTGCTTTCTTCACAAAAATAGCTTTTTTTTGTACAACTTTAGTTATTTTTTTACTTTTATTTTTTGGGGCAGAGATATTTGTTTTTTTTTAGTAGTTTTATTCATTTTTATGAAACAGTAGCATTTTTTTAGACAAAATATTTATATATATAACGACCCTAATCGATCTAAAGTAGTTTCAGAAGTTACGAAAACTGACGACATCCATATATTAAACCATTGTTTATTACACAAAAACAACTATGATTCCGGTAAGAGCAAAAAGAAAGAAAATGAAAAAATAACAAGTTATTGTTTTGCATTTGTCTGGTAAGTGTTGCAAACGTGTCTTCAAATTCATTTATGATAACAATCTATATCCGCTGTTTTGAAACAGTTCTTGTCTATCATCAACAAAACGAATTGAGTTTATATTTTTCAAAATTAAACATCAAGTTTCAAAATCCCTTCATATCCAATTCTTACAATTAGGGGTGGGAATGAGCCGGGCCGAGTCAGGCTTTGCTTAAATAGGCTAGGTCTAATTGAAAAACTAAGGCCTAAGCCTTGGCCTTTTACCTGTCAAAGTAGCTAGTGGTAGCATTAAGCACTGGATAAGCAACTGCATAGATTTCATTCATAAATATAATTAATTTTTGTTTAATAATAATACATACATATAGTATAAATATTTAAATATGCACTAATTATTTTTTAATATTACATGTCAAATAATTAAAGGGTGTCAAGTTCCTTAAGGCCTTTCATTAGAGTCAGAGTTAGCGCTCTTTACAAGAACCGCTTAGCGAATTATAAAGCGCCGGTAGTCGAAATCAATGTCTTATGCTCGCAAAAATGTTTTTTATTTTACACATTTGTGAAAGAAGAAAATAAAAAGTATTTAAAAGAATAGATGAAAATAAATTTGAAAGCAAATAAACAATTAACTTTTTTGATAGAGAAATGATATTTGTACAACCACTTTGTGACAACTTTTTGACAACTTTCTCTCTCATACTCACATTATTCTCTTATTCTCTCTCTTCCTTTTTCCCTCTCCATTGTTTTTGACCAATAAAAAGAGAGAAAAAAGAAGTTGTCACAAAAGTTGTATCAAATGGTTGTTCAAATATCACTACTCTTTTTGATATTCTCTTCTAATTTCAAAGTAGCAAATGATTTAGTATATAATTTTTTTCATAAAATAATAAAACGTTACTAAGGGTCCGTCTGGGTTAGCTTATTTTTTTATCTTATGAAAAATAATTTATACAAGTAATAAGATTTTGTGTTAATTTATAAGTTGTCACTATCGAAAATTGTTTTTTCTTTTTTTGAATAAGCTAAAACTGAATTTCAATAACCAAACCTCTTTACTTTGGTGTGCTAGAGAGAGACAAAGAGAAACATCGAGTTACATCATAAACAAGTGAGGAACATCTGAATGAAAGTAAAAAGAATTGTTACAAGAAATTTAAAGGATTAGTCCACCACGAATGGTAGTCACAAAAAATGTATTTTCATAACATGTTTTTTCATAAACTATGTTGACAAACTTATAAACAATAGAAAAAAAGCTCATTTATTTTCATAATTTGTTTTGCATAAGCTCAAAATAAACAGACTCTGAATCTTATGCTATTATTTATATAAAAAAATAATAATAACCCTGCTATTGAATAAAAAATAACAACACAGTACATAAGATGTAATAGAGGTTAAAATTGAGAATCTCTTTGTATTTCTGACATATATATAATATTTATTCTCTCACATGATATTAATACACAAAGAATAATGAAAATATGCATTCTTTGAATGATAAATTGATAGATCGTGCATGTAGTTGATGTTATTGTCCGTGATTGATATACATGACTTCAAAAGTCATATTTAATACATAAAAAATGTGACAGATATGTATTCTTTACAAGAGAAATTGGTGGTTCATGCATGTTGTTAGTGATTGAAATACATTTCAAAGTCGTATTTCGTTCACGATCATAAGAAAAAATTCATTGCATGTGATTTATCTAATATTCAATAAATGAAAGTTAATTATATATGAATTTTTAACGTAATTCGTTGGTGTATATTTTATTCAAATTCAAATATAAGAAAAAATATGCATTGCGAGTGTAAATTAGTTTTACATTGACGTCGAATATGAATGAATATTTAGAAGTTATTTTTAAAATAGGGTTACAATATAAAATTACATGGCAATATTATGGGTTCTTGTTGTAAAACTATTTTCCAGCATCAATGCATCTCCATCAAACTCTAATCTATACTATATATAAAGAGAATAAAGGTTTCAGACAGATTTTGGGCTGACTTTTTTTGTTGGTGTTATTAAAAAGATAAGAATTTTTGTTACATTTGTTATATTATTATTGTCATTGAAAAAGATAAATATGGTTCGTTGAGTTTGCTACATTTTTTTTAAATAAGAGTTTGTTATTTATAAGTCACAAATATATATATATATATATATA
>Ga0315914_1002219_pt1 | contig 29730 bp, 22 predicted proteins | sample MpolenodulesMG_FD_203920 | JGI IMG/M metagenome (GOLD analysis project Ga0315914, IMG submission 203920) | Medicago polymorpha root nodule microbial communities from Los Angeles, California, United States - elongated nodules | ecosystem: Host-associated > Plants > Roots > Nodule | place: USA...
TAAACACCGAAAGCAATAATCATGCAGATTAATCGAGTCCGTCTCCATTTTAACAAAACCAAAATAAGTCAAGCAAATCATGTTCCAGCAACTTTTTTAATCAAAACAGCAAATTAACATATCATTTTCAACTCAAACTTCTCAAGTTCAATCACCAAAACGTATTATTTCACATAATCACTTAAAACGACTTTTAGTGATTATGTGAACTTGAGATGTTTGAGTTGAAAATGATATGTTAATTTGCTGTTTTGATTAAAAAAGTTGCGGAAAATGGAGACGAACTTGATTTATCACCATGATTACTGCTTTCGAGGTCAGTACTCAGACAGTAACGACAATTATCAAATTTCAATCTCTATTAAAATAATAAAGAAATGAGAATGCGGGTTTAGCAAACAAATAAGGTTCAGATACACAGCTTATCTGCAGACTAGAAAATTTTAATTTCTATTAAAATTATTTATATAGCAAAAGATCTAAATTGGTTTCATATAAGCTATACGTTGTTTTCAGAATCAATTTAGAAAAGAAAGCTGAAAACAGCTTATGAACAATCTTATAAGCTGTTTTCAGCTTTTCATGGCTTATAATTCAGCTCTTATTAGTTAACTAGTAAAAAAATATCCATAACATAAAAATGAGATTATATAAAAAATTTAGCTGGCATTAAGAATACAACTAGTGAGTTTTCTACTCGAATCAAATCTACCGGCACAAAAACACAGATTATTAAAATCAACATTGTAGATAAACCAATATTTAATCCAGAAACTCGTGCAAGCACTGATTTTCGCACTGAAGCAGTTACATTATGAAAACAGATGCAGAAATCGGAATAATTAGAGAGTAAAATAAAATCTTCGACTATTGAAAAGAAAAGAGGGATAGATGAAATACCTTTTGGTGGAGCCATTGAATCGGCGAAGATGAAGAAACCCTAGATGTGAAAATCTGCGAGAAATCTGTGAGGTGGAAGCAGACAGTGGCAAATTAGGGTTTTTGGGATTATATCTCACACTTATCAAACGGGTTGGGTCGTTCATTATGGGCCCAGTCCATTCGAAAACTATATGAAAAGTTTATGAAAGTTGTTAAATGTACCACCAAAAACGTTTTTAATCCCCCAAAGTACGGTTAAAAAATTTTATCATTAATTTTCATAAAATTTTGTTAAATTTTACTTTTACTATAAATGTAAAAATGAATTTTACTGTATACTTTTTTCTTCAAAAAATAATTTTGTAAAGATGACTTTTGTAGTAGCAACCATAAATATAACATTTACCGTAGCAACTAACAATCTTCGATGATTGGGATCCGACCAATAAGATTTAAAACAAGTTTGAATATATAAAGACATTTTTCTCTTCATATGTTGTTTTTTTGTTTTATATCAAATATAATGAAAAATAATTTCTTTTATTGTCCTAAAGCAAAGGCTATAGTGTAGCCTTACTCTTTCACCAACTCTAAATTTACATTGTTACAAAAAAATTTCTCAGGTTTTTGTATTACATATTTTTATCAAATTACAACCTTAATATTCATTGATGGTAGTCATATTTGAAGCATCGTGAAACACTAACTATAAATCTCTACGAAAAAAAATATATAAACATCTTTTAATCGAAATTCAAACTTTGATTCACCACGTCGTAAAAGACTGACCCCTTTTTAGACTCAACCTCATTGGTTTTTTGAAGAAGCTCAACCTTCACGGGTTATTTAGTCTGATTTATTTTTCCTTATTGTTTTTACTTTTGTGGTAGGCTTACCAAAGATTGACATTTTTTTTAACTGAATTTATCTAAGATTGACATAGATTTTCAAATTTCTGATTGATCAAATAGTATTATATTGAGGTAAAAGAAAACTCTAGTATTCAAATATACTTTGGGGATATTTTTAGTAGCATGGTGTACGTACATTAAACTGAATTACAATTTTTACAAATGAGTTTCATCCTTTGAATATTTTTTAACAGTATACAAAGTTTTCATTTTGTCGTATTACTATTATGTGTAGACTATGCGTTCTTCGATGAATCTTGGTTATTTACAAATGAATCATTAAGTCCATGTAATGATCCTTATATATCAGACCCATATATATGACCCATCTTGGTCCTTTTTGTTTCTAGGTAACGCTTGTTTGCTTCAGTGATTGGTGTTAACACAGGAACACGACCTGTCACAGCCAAACCATATCCCTTAAGACCAACAAATTTTGCTGGATTGTTTGTCATCAACCTCATAGTTCGAACTCCAATGTCCCTCAAAATCTGCACATTCATCCAATACATCATATAACAGCTTATTTTGGAATCACATTTTTAATAGTTTTATGAAATATTGCAAATTATACAACGATTTGATTCGTATTCACTAACACTAATAGTTTTATATCATCAACCGGCTATAAAAAAATGTTTTACTTATCGCGTAAGTATTGTTCAATTGGTAGTTGTAGTGACATTTGATGTGTTAGACGCATATTTAAACCCGCAATTCTTTACTTAGTACTTGGAGTTTGTGAGTTTCGTTACTACACCATTTCAAAAAAAATAATGTTTTACTTAATCGTGATGAATTTTGACTGATTGACCGTTTAAAAAATATATATCGAATATGTATAAAAATTGAACTTTTTTTTACTAAAGGTATCAAAAATAAACTTATTATACAATCCAAGCAAGATATGTGAACAAAAATTCAAGTAAAACTTAAGTTTTTTGTTTCTTTAAAACTCGGTATTTAGGTCTAAGACCGACTAATTCGAGAGAAAATCACACCATCTACTTTAGTCGATCATTATTTGATTTGAAGCACACAAACAATGTAAGTGAAAGTGATTAAAAGATCTAACCTGAGCACCAATGCCATACTCACGAGCATCAACAGCTAACCCTAAATCTATGTTTGCTTGGACTGTGTCACGACCTTGATCTTGCAAATTATAGGCTTGAAGTTTGTGACCCAACCCAATGCCTCTTCCTTCATGACCTCTAAGATACACAATTACTCCTCTTCCAGCTTCTTCAATCAATTTCATAGCCAAATCTAGTTGCTGGCCACAGTCACACCGAGCTGATCCAAATATATCCCCAGTTAAACATTCTGAATGTACTCTTACAAGAACATCTTGCCCATCTCCTATGTTTCCCTAAGTAACCAATAAGAAATTATGATTGAGAAAAATATTATTATTCTTTAGTTTGTTTAGGTTTTCATATAAAAAATTCTAGTTACAAGTTTTATCTTGAAATTGACAAAGTTATATTTACCTTTACAACAGCTACATGCTCAGTTCCATCCAACTTTGAACTATAACAATATGCTCGAAATAGACCCCATTTAGTAGGAAGATGTGACACATACGTTCTTTCAACCAATTTCTCTCGTTTTCTCCGATACCTTGAAGTGTCACATACATTAACATCGTTAAGCGAATTTGATTGGATTAGCTTATAATGAAGTGCTTATTCAATAAAGTTTATCATACAAAAGTTATTTCTACAATGGAAGAAGAAATTATTATAAACTTTGCATAAGCAAAAATTATGAAAGTAAGATTGCTTACCTTATCAAATCAGTTATTGAGACAATTGGTAAGTTATATTCCAATGCTAAGTTTTTTAAATTGGGCAAAGATGCCATATTTCCATCTTTAATATCAACAAGAGCTGTGAGAACAGAAAATGGTGGCAAGCCAGCCAATGCAACTAAATCTACAGAAGCCTCAGTATGATCAGCTCTCCTAAGAACTCCACCATTTCTATACTTAAGAGGAAAAACATGGCCAGGTTTTCTTAAGTCCTCGGATTTCGACTCTGAAGATGATAAAGCAAGAATTGTTTTTGCTCTATCCGCAGCCGATACACCCGTTGAAGTTCCATATTTTGCATCCTAACAATAATATATGTTTCACAATATCAAACAAATGAGCTTCAAAATATTTACAACAATCTAAATTAGGCTTCAATATATGATATTTTACTTACCACTGTGATTGTGAAAGTAGGAGCAGACGAATCCTCTTCTTCAGTCTCTGGTGACATAAGAGGAAGGTTTAGTCTTTGAAGATCCTCTTCTTTCATGCCAACGGAAACAATTCCTGATCCATGTTTAATCATAAATGCCACATCCTTGGTACTAATTAGAGATGCTGCCTTTATAAGATTCCCTTCAACATTGTTGTTTTCATCATCTGCAACGACTACAAACTTCAAAAAAATATTGATCTAGGTGTTAGATATGATCAATCATCCCTTATTTAATAAAATGTTATCAAAATTATTCAGGTACACAGCATGTTCAATAACATGTTTATTTATTTATTTTATCTGGTTGTTCGTATTGGTGGTGAATGTATCACAATTACAACGTGTTAGTGTCATAATGATTTTGATCAAGTTACATTTTTTAACTTAACAAAATCATTGTGCTACTATGATTTTATATGAATCACTGCGATTCTAAACATGTACTAGACACAATGAACAAATGTAAAATTCTAACTAACCTTTCCTTGGCGTAACGCGTTAAGGGCATGCTCAATCGAAGAGTACCCTTTAGAGGGACAATCTGGATCACCTTCAGCTTCACTTACAAAGAAATCACTATTTTCTTGATCAGTTATTTCATTTGCAGCGTTTAACGTTTTTAAGAGGGATCCATTTTCATTTTTCTTCAAATCACCACTATCATCAAACACGTCTTCAGTTCCAACCTTAGAAAACCCAATAGCATAAAAAGCCAAATTTCTCACCTTGTTCTTCCACACGCCAAATCTTACACTATGATGAGTAGTGCATGTCCGATGCAAGCTTTGAATAAATAGAAAAATTTAACATGAGCTCAACAAATAGAAGAACAATTAATAGTGTTGTGAGAAATAAAATATGAACCTTGAATTGGTGATGACGTGGGAAATCAAAGGACTAGGGAATGAAGCAGATTCCATAGGCCGGGACACCAAATTTTAATTCTTAGAAAAGTGAAGGAAAGAAAAAGTATATACTCAAAAGTTTTGTTCTTAAGTATTTCATGTCACACACAATATAGAAAAATAAGTACACCTCTTGTTATGGATGTGTTTTTTTTCCACCACGAACCATTATCCATTATCCAATATTTATATTTCTGGTTGTTCTTTAGCAACACGTAAGTACTAAGAACCACATTCTTTTGTATTTTTGTTACTTCTCGTTGTTTTTGTTGAGCTTAACAACAAGTGGGATAGCATGATTTGGATTGATATTGTTGGGTCATGAGAGGAGTTGTGCTACCAAGGGAACTTGACATCACATATGTATAGTAAGACGTTAGATATTTAAAATGACTCATTCATATATCGTTCAACTTCTATCTGTCAAATCTAACACGGGACTTCTAAGTCACGTTGATGCATCCAATTAAGTGCATGTTTGGTTTAGTCGGCTAAATATATTTAAAGGAAAATGTTAACTAGTGTCCCGGGACAATAGTTAAGGAAACCAAATATAATATAAGTATCATAGAATTTGTGTAGTCAAAATTTAAAAAGTGTAAAGAATAATATTTTCAATGCAATTATTTCTTCTTCTTTTTCCTTTAACAAAACCCATATTTAAAATACAAATACATTTTTTCAAGGGAATGAACTTTGATTGTAAGTACGCATGTGTCCAACCAATTTTAATTTCAAACATATTTTATTCATCGTGAAATAAAATATAATCTTGAAATTGTGTATTTGATATATTTTAAAAGTTTAAACATTTATCTTTTTAATACATTTCTCCTTTAATTTATTTTTTAACTCCTTGTGACCCAAATTTATATTGAAGCAACCTAATAGTTTTTCATTTTCCTTTTACATACATTAGTCATTCAATGAACCTAAAAAGTTGTGTTTTGCTTATAAATGTGACCGGAGGAAGTAAAGAACAATGTTAAGGGAAAAAAAAACAATTTTGCATTTGAAAACATAATATATGTCCAATTTGAAAATGTGCATTATTGACCTAATATACTTTGACCGTATTTTTCTACTAATATACAAGGATAAATAATTTCATATAAGATGTCGTTGGATTCGTATTGATGAATATTTTCAAAATATCAAATTTTTATAATTTTTTCTAAGAGATTAGTAAATTTATTTAAGATCAAAATTGTGCATTTGTATGTGTGACAAAGCCAAATATGTCACTTAACATGTGTCGTTGAGGGCACACGTTAGCATCTGCCATTACGACTAGAAATTGATTATAGTGAAAAGTTATGGTGATACGTTTGAGAAAAGTTATGGAATGATGATTAAAATGAAACCTAATTTTACAAATTAAACAAGGTTTAATGAAACATAATTTTAAATTAAATAAACTAGAAGAAGACATAAGAAAAGTGGAGGGAGGGAACAATGAAGAAATAGGAATCCAATTGGAAGTGGTGAGGTGAGTCCATAATAATAGAGTCATTATTAAATAATAACGTGGCAGAGTCGAATAGCGAGAAAGCAATTCCTTTTAACAGGAACAGAATGATGAAATGAAATGAAACTACACACATTTGATTTGATTTGATCTAAATCAATCAAATCCGACGCCGTTTTGGTTTAATTCTATGTTTCTCGCCCAATACTAATACTATTATTCAAGGTGGAGTCATGGCGGAATCATCTTCCACTAGCACGGCGGTTGGTTTCAGAGATAATTTATGGAAAGGCATTTTCGCTGTCTCAGGTATCATGCTCACTCTCGTCACCTATGGCCTCTTACAGGTAATCCTCTTCCAAACTTCTTTGTAATCAGTTAATCATTATTACTCTTCGCAACACTCTTGCTTTCCTAATTCAGAATACTATAGCTGCCATTATTTTAATACATAACATGCACAATATGTGCTGTGTTTAGGGTTTAGGACTTGTTTAGGTTAGATTGACTTAGTTCGGATAAGCACTTGTGAGATTGTTTCCAAGAGCTTATTAAAGCATTCTATGACATGTCTATAAATTGTTTTCAGCTTATTTCCATAACCTCTCCAGGATAGTGTATACATAAGCACTTATATAATAAACATTTCATTATTTCCTTGAAATTTGCCACCATTATTCAAAAACATGACACATTATGGAGTCTTGTGTTTAAGCTTCATTTAGATTGGCTTATTTGAACTTATCAAATGGCATAAGCATCTGTGAGATTGTTTGAGGGAGCTTATTACATGTAATAGAAATAACTTATATATAAACACTTATATGATAAGAATTTATGTTGTTAGTGTTTCATTAAGTTGTTTATCCAAAATGTGCTTAGCACTGTAACTTTAAAATAAATCAATAAACATAGACAATAGTAGCATAAACAACAATAACAACATATGAGTGGTTGATTCTACTCTTGGTTCAAGTATTTCCTCTTTTTAGTAATTTGATACTTAGTTTGCTCTATAATTTACATACATTATTACATAGTGTGAATGGGCCCAGTGCAAATTACTCTTATACTCTCTCTCTCTCTCTGAATGGATAGCACAAAATTTGTACAGTCCGAGATTTATTCAGTGAATTATAGATGTCTATTCTTGCAGGAAAAGATCATGAGAATACCATATGGAGCAGAAAAGGAGTATTTCAAGCATTCACTCTTTCTTGTTTTCTGCAACCGCATCATGACGTCGGCTGTTTCCGCCGGTTCTTTGCTGGCAAGTATATACATTACATGCATGCAAAAATACTCACATGTTTTACAGTATTTGAATTGTAACACACCTTTCTTGAACATTTCTTATAGGCAAGTAAAAAAGCATTGGACCCAGTGGCTCCCATTTATAAGTATTCCCTTGTGTCGGTAACAAACATTCTAACCACAACTTGTCAATATGAGGTAAGAGACATAATATCAGCGTGCCTGTGAATTTATAAGAAATTGGTTACATTACTTGCCTACCATTTAGACTGAAATGACCTTTTTTTTACTCCAGGCCCTCAAATATGTTAGCTTTCCTGTTCAGACTCTTGCGAAATGTGCGAAAATGATACCAGTTATGGTAGGTCGAGCTTTGATACTGTTCCCATTTATGTATATTTTGTTTATGATTACTGGCTGGTTTCAATATACATTAACCTCTGTCTTTTATTTATCTTATATCATTGATCTGTAGCTTATTTTTCACCTTCTCAGTCACTGTCACTGCCACTGCCACTTCTGTTGATGAAGAATAATAGTAATTGCTTGTGTTGTTGAAGAAGGAATGTTTCAAGCTATCTTTGTGTGTGTGTGTGTGTTTGTGTCCTCAATGGTGTGTAATTATTTTTGGTGTATTAGTGTCCCCTTTCTTTAATAAACGGGGACAAGACAAATCCATGAAGTAGGTACTAGAATATATTTTTTGACCTCACAATCTTGCAATCATTCAACGATCTGAAAAAATTTGTTTGAATATAATTCTTGAGTTGGTGTCAATACTCGTGGTTCTCCCTTTCCCACCATCTTTATTTCACAGAATAAACCAGGGAGGGAGGGAGGAAGGACAATTGTTAAGCCTTGCATATTCACATAATATAAATTCACCATGACAAGCAAGGATTGTGTATCCTCTAGATTCTAGACTGAAATGTTAAATGCGACACCTGAAATTGATTGGTTAATTTTTTTAAAAAGTTGATGCAGTCTATCCATGAAAGAGAGAATCCGGTGAGGCTAGGAGTTGTGGTGTGGGGGTTATAAAGATTTCTAAGAGGATGCTGTACATGATTAAAAAGTTCTAGAGGATATTTTACTTGGACAAGTTGTTTATGACTGTAAAAGGACATTTTACGCATAAAACAATATATTAACTTATATTTTTGGTCTGAACATTTATTCCAAGGACTTTCCATGTTTTCTTCTGAGGTATACAGTAGCAGAGTTTTTACATAGTGGCTGGTCTAGGTCTTAATTTATTTTTCTTCTATCCTATGCCAATCATTTTCCTTGATTCCATGAATCATGTTTCCTCATTCTTGTTTTGGTTAAGATTGACCTACATACCTTGTTTTGTATCTTATATAGGTCTGGGGTACACTTATCATGCAGAAGAGATACAAGGGACCTGACTATTTGTTGGCTTTTTTAGTTACCCTAGGCTGCTCAGTATTTATCCTGTATCCGGTATTTGTTTGAACTTTGACCCTAATTATTTCCTGTTGCTTTATCATCATTCTGTCTAATGCTGAATGTGATCATTTTCTATCAAAGAACAACCAATGAGTAGCCATATTCAATGATTTGATGTTGCATGTGGGTATTACTATCCTGAATCAGTAAAGAGGGCTTTTATTTAGGACATGTCAAGAATGTTGCACAACTGAGGATATTACTATCCTGAATCAGTATAAAACCACCCCTAAGAAGGCCATATACATTACTTTTCTCCCAAAGAGCTCGAAGTTTATAAATATGAATGAACATAGCTCTCCACAAAATTTACCCTTTGGTATGTAACTGGCCTAACACGGGAATTGTTGGCACTTGAGACCTAGAGAGGAGCACACTCCTAGGTCCTAAGCTTTCACCACCAGGCCAACCCCTGGGGGTTGCAACAAGAAAATTTTAACCTCCCTCTCAGTCATGATAGTGCCAGCCATGGCTGCAGAAGGACTGAAACCATAGATCTCATGCTAGCACTAACACTAGGAGCGAGTGACTCACGCAATGAAAGGGGATTACAATGATCTGGATTCCTGGTCCCCAATTAGGAAGACCCGCAAAGATCAATGATCTGTTGTAATAGTAGCCATCAACAGATATTGCATTGCATAAAGAGTTGACCCCCTTACTGAAGAAAAAAAAAAGGGCAACCCGGTGCATTAAAGCTCCCGCATACGCAGGGTCCGGGAAGGGGTCCCACTATTTTTGGTGTATTGTACGCAGCCTTACCCTGTTTTTTACACAAGAGGCTGTTTCCAGGACTTGAACCCGTGACCTTTCAGTCACATGACAACAACTTTACCAGTTGCGCCAAGGTTACCCCTCGACCCCCTTACTGAAATCTAACAAAATAAGTGTTGTTCCAAAAGTGCAACTATGGAGGGATTCCTTGGACAATGGCTGTTTCACTACTGACACTTTTCCTTTAAACATGGTGAACAAACACAAATGAAAAATAGTTTTCACCCTGTTAATATTTCAAGAACTTTTCACTTCCTAATTTCAATCTTTGTTTTACTACTCATAAATTAGGACCAGAGGGAGAGAGGGACATTTCTTAGATATCTTGATGACAAAGACCTAGAGGGAGAGAGGTGGTTAAGATAGAAAACACATTTTTGAACAATGGAGTAGTGAGCTGCAGATTTGATATTGATATCTTGACTTTCAATCCAGACCATATTTATATCCTTATAGCATCTTATAGAGTGCCTTTGTTGACATATGTTTTCTGACTCATGTTCCATTTAGCAAGTAGAACATAACAAATATCACTTTCTTACTCTTGAGTCTAATTGATTATATAGTCACTGATGCATAATCACCTAATAAGCTGGCATCATTCTTCAGTAAGCTAAAGAAACGCTTGTGTGTTTTTATTGTAGGCAGGAACAGACATAAGTCCATACAGTAGAGGAAGGGAAAATACAGTTTGGGGTGTTCTTCTAATGGTTGGCTATCTTGGGTATCACTACAGAACTTAAATCTCTTCCTACGATAAGTTGTTTTATGAATTATTATGTGTTATATGGGGAAAAAAAGACCGAAAATCAATGCTACCTTCATTCATTGTGTCACGGAAGATATTTTATTTATCAAACTGTTTTCAATGCTGCTGGCAAGTACATCCTCTCCAGTAAACTTTGAATGATGTTCTTGTAATTTTCATTCCTCCCTCTTTCAAAATTTAGTTATTATGGGCAAATATAATCATTATGAACTGTTTTTGTTGGTTTAAGCAGTACAGGTTATTTTAAGCTGCATTATATAGTTAAAACTTAAAACCTCATTTTGGACTAATCTGCATTTTGAACTTTTTTTCCAGGCTCTCGAATGCATGCTTATTTCAGCTTGTTTTAAGAATTTATCTCCAAAAGTGGTTCATATACTAGTCCCCCGTCAAATCATTTTTTTGTTGTGTTATAGGTTTGATGGCTTTACTAGCACGTTCCAAGATAAGATGTTTAGAGGCTATGACATGGAGATACATAATCAGATATTTTACACAACATTGTGTTCTTGTCTTCTTAGCTTGACAGGTTGGTTTAAGAATTTCACAGTGAATTTTTAAATTGAACATTATATTTGTCATTATGATAGGAGTCGGCAAATATAAAGAAACTGATATATGTGTATTCTGGAAAATAGATCCTGATCAGCGATGAAACTCCTCTGAAATTGAATGTACACCCAAACTAGAAAAGAAAATGAAACTGTTACTGAATTGGAACAAGCTCCTTATAAGATGGATAGTAATGAAAGAAATCTAAGAAAGAAATCCTGGACTGAGAGAGAGCCAGCCTTACTGCTCAGTTACCACCACACACCAATTTCCTGAATTCCAAGACACCCTCTCCAAGTCTGTTACGCCCTCTAATAAACTCCACTGATTCCCGAATCAATTTCTGCCCACCCCCCTTATGCAACCTGTCTCATTCAGTTATATTGCAAGTCATTTCAGTGAGTATTTTCAATATTTCCCATTCTATCCTCCTAGTGTTTGAGTCTAACAATATCTTGCTCAGTAGTGTAATGATTTATTTGCTGGAGTCATGTTTGTGGGTAAATGTTTGCAATGGATAAATTTTCTAGAAATCTTGGATGGTGCTTTGCAAAATACAGTATATAACTTGCACCTGAAGACTCTCAGTTATTAAGTACTAATTTTGACCTTGGCAACCTTTGATTTGGTGTTTCGTTTAGGCCTTCCTTTCTCATTTTCTATGTGGTAGCTGTTCACCAAAGAATACTCATAGTCCCAACTGCTAAATAACTACTAACTATCTTGATAGCCAATATTCTGAGTGTTGTATAAACTATCTAGACTTATTTAAATAATAGTAGTAATCTTTTCTTTCTAAAATTTGAGTTCTCGTGTATTTTGGTTCAGCTTTGTTTCTCTTCCAGCTTCAAGGCCAGAAATCCACTCTTTTGATATTTGATTTTTTTTATGTAGGTCTTATTGTACAAGGACAAATGATATCAGCGGTAGAATTTGTATATCGGCATCATGATTGTTTCTTTGACATAGCATTACTTTCAACTGTAAGCAAATTACATCTGTTTTAAATTTATATCGCGTTCTCCTTTTCTGTTTGTTTTAAGATATTTTTAAAATCCACATCAATATCCCTATTACTATAGCGCTTTCCCTTCTTTGGCTTAAAAATCAAAAACAAGAATTCCCCTTTTCATCATCTATTTCATTGAAGTTTGTTTTATTATTGGGTTACACAGGTTGCAACAATTAGTCAATTTTTTATTTCCTACACAATTCGCACTTTTGGTGCTCTGACTTTTGCGACCATAATGACCACAAGACAGGTAACTTGCACAGAGAAATCTAATTATCATTTTCACTATAATTGCATAATATTTCAATGTTTTTATAAAGTTTTATTGAAATTGTTGCAGTTGGTGAGCATTATGTTGTCGTGTGTGTGGTTTTCTCATCCTCTTAGCTGGGAACAGTGGATTGGAGCCGTAAGCCTTTTACCTTTTCTCAACATTATAATGAATGGAGTCGTGTTGCACTTGCACTTTAAGTTCACACTATTTCTTTATCTCTCTTTGCACTTATTTTGATTAAAATCAAAATCAAACCAAGTATAGTGGTGAAAGCTTACACTTAAAAGTGTGATCCAATGATTCCACTCATTTCCTTGATAAATTTAGTGCTAAACATTGTAATGGCATCACACTGTCAGGTCATTGTCTTCAGTTCCCTTTATGCAAAAAGTTTTTGGAAGAAAGCACCTCAGAAGACAACCTCCTCTGTAGCACCTGTTCAAAATGAGAATTCCAATGATTTGAAGGACAACCCGTGACTGAGATGGAGGTAAAGCATGCTGACCTTACACCTGACAATGTCTGAACTGAACGGGTTCAATTTTGAGTTCAAGAGCTGCACATTCAGTATTAATATCATGGATCGATAGAACTGGTTTGACTTAAATTCAGACAGCGCCACCATGTGCGGCTAGATTACTGGGTTTTGGGATCACTGTCATAACTATAGAGAACTTGTAAAGGATGTTGTTAACCCCGCATTTTTCCACAGGGGAAATCAATTATAGACCTTACTGAAGCCAAAAGATGTTTAATGATTGAGATATGTATAATGCGTTGCTCAAGCAAAATTGTATTTGTTCAGTTTTAGCAGGAATGTGTAGGAGGGAAAGATGGAAGTTTTGTTGTAATTTTTGGGGTCAATCAATTACTAATAACATTTTTGGTTAGTTATTTATGATAGCATAATCTATAAGCAAAGTGTGCAAAATTTTAATATTTAACTTTATTTTTTTATGATCCAAATGTTATTGCTTGAAATAGACAAGGTCAACCTAATTATAAGTTTGTTTACTTTTGAAAAAGTTTTGGTTTAATCCCCTTTTCTTTCGTTGCATTTTGCTCCTTTATTTCTATATGAATCTTGATGGTTTAGCTTTTTTTTTTGTTAATTTTGTAGGAAAAATTACATTGACTTCTCTTATGGTCTTTTTAAATGACACTCTCACCCTATCTAGTTTTCCAAAAGCATTCACCTCCCTTGCACTCACTAAAAAACAAAAAACTGCATCAAATATTTTTTTAAGAACTTATATTTGTACAACCATTTTGGAATAAATTTTATAACAACTCTCTCATAGTAACATTGTATTCTTACTCTCTACCTCTTTCTCTCTATTGTTTTTTATCCCAAACAAGGAAAAAAAAGGTTGTCTTAAAAGTTATCCAAAAAATGTTGTAGATTTCTCTATTTCTTTTGCCACACCTACGTCTCTTCTTGTCATTCACTATGACAGTTAAAATTTTCACTTTAATGTGCAGTAGAGACGTAAATGCAGCAAAAGAATGTTTAGCGAAATTCTTTTAGTGGAGTACATGGAAGATAGGTGTAATTTAAAAACTAGATGGAATTTCCCTTGTTTTTATTATTCTGTATCTTTATGAGGCAAAATGTTTCTATAACTTAACACAAACATTAAACACAATTATTTCTTCTTCGCAAACAAATAACTATTTTAATTGTACAAAAAAAAAATAATATTCTAATCACCTATTAAATTTCCCAAAAATCACCTATTAATTTGCATATCCAAACGACGAATTCTACCATAGTTTACTTTGATAGGTAGTTCATGTTCATGGTAGACCAACATTTAAAAATCACATACAACATCCATGGCAACTTACTGCCTAAAATAAAAATACAAAATATCTTGAAATTGGAATGTTTTTGAAATTATTACTTTCAAACATAAAATGAGACATGTATAAAATAAGACCCGACTTAACATTTTTGTAACCGGCTATAACTCTTGTTTATATCCTATACTATCATTGCTGAATCACCCTTCCTTTGTCCATAACTGTCTTCTTCTGCTTTCTACAAGTCCCTTCTCTAATGGTCATGATTCTTTCTACTTGGTAAATTTGTTCTTCTCAGCTGATGGCTATGGAAATATAATACATATGACCATATGGATTTGGAACCGCAAGGAAGATTGATAATTACAAGTTACAACAGGTAGCAAAGGAACATCATCAGCCATCGAAGCATCCCGAACTCAGTCCGACCGCAACGCTAATACTTTGTTCAAATCCCATACTATTCTCATGATACCAAACTTTGTTTGAGCATCTGCAAATGTTGTGCCAATGGCTTCTGACGAGTAGGGTAGCCGCAACCCTTTATCAACCCTGAGCTCACAAACATCCACAACACAGGTTGTTGATTCCTCCAAGTTCTTCCCAAACCACTTATCCTGCGTCTGAAACACCGTTCCTTTCCCAATCTCCTCTCCTTGCACACCAACAAGCACAACATATTGACCTGCATCACAATGACCAAATTATCGAGAGCCAACATACAAATACAGCCAGTGAAGGCTCAGGTTTAACTAATTTCACACGGTAAAAAAGACATTTTGTTCCATGTGATGAATACCTGCACTGATAGGTGAGCCATGGGACCCAATTGTTGGCCCTCTCTGCCTGTCTGAGACTTGATTGTCGACATCAGCTGCTACTGGCCGAACATCCTTAGCTGCTGTACGAGCTAGCCTAGCTTTTCGATTGTTCAACCTGATAGACAGAAATGGCGTTCAATTATAAACATTGCTTAAGATATTGACGACTTCAAGTCCAAATAACATTTCAGAGACCAAAACATTTAATTGTATAATAGTGTGTTTCAGAGACCATGATTTAGCTTCAGGTAAGATATTAAAACTTTCAGCATAATTTTGGTAAAGAAACTTTGATATATAAATTGATACTAGATATTTCACTATCTGATCCTATATAGCAAATAGGTCATGTATCAGTTCCTGAACTCCTACAAAGAAGCATGCAGTGCAATGAGAAAAAGAAGAAACACCTTAAACAAACTAGTATATGACAAGTTACGTAACAAAGCATACCAATTTTTAAGCTGCGAAGATGTAACCTCAGGACCCTGAAAAACATGCAAGAAAGTCTCAAGTAAATATGTCAATGAAATTCTACTCAAGAGCTGAGTCACGTTTAACATACATCTGAACTTAATTTATCAGCCCATGATTGAAGTAAAGCTGCATTCCGCTGCATATCAGGTTCATCTAAGAGTGCCTTCTCTATCATTGTCACCTGTTCTGCATTCATTATAGTCCGTTTTCGTTTTTTCCTCTGTGCGAGCTCAATCTTTTCATCTTCTGGATTTTCTTCAACACCAACTCTTTTAAGACGCTCATTTGATCTTGAAAGTTCACCGTTATCCACATGAACAACAACATTCTTTCCTTTTGCAGAACTGGCATCTGAGCAACTTGTTTCAATTTTATGAGCATCCTTGTCAATATCTCTTGCTCCTCCTGATGCTGTTTTACCAGATATGCCTTTATTTTCTACCTGACTTTGCCGACTTGGGCCATTGCCTTGAATTGTGTCTTCAGCTGTGGTGTTACGTTGTTCCAAGTTTGGATTTGCAGAATTCTCCAACATTCCTTCGACTTTACCTCCCTTCTTATTAAGATCAGCTTGTTCTTTACCAGTTAAAGGTAATGGGCGTCCCCCGGCACTTTGAGCCCCCTACAGGAAATCAAACTTCTCATTGTTCTCAAGTCACTATATTGAGGACAAGCTACTTATCATTTAATGTGTTGAGTCAAAAATAAAAATCCTTGAAAATACCTGATAACACTCATTGATGTTGAGTTTAGAAAACTTATCCCAAGACGACTCCTCACATTTGCCATCCTGAGTTTTCTGGCAGTGGTTGGGCACATACATCAATTAAGAATGGGAATAAGTATAGAAGAAAAATAGATTGAACATAAAAGGACAATATTGACAGCTCGAACTAAAGTACAAGAATTTACTTGAACACGATTTCTCCCAAATCCATTTGATGTAAATAGTGATTGCAATTCGCCAAAAAACACCCTACAAACAATTTACAGACAGAAGTTGTTTAATTACTGATGATATTATAATTTATAACACTGGATCTTTATGAGCAAAATGATTAACAGATAAATGTTTTTTCTTTGTTGAATAAAACCGAAAAATGTTTCCTATGCTAAACAGGGAGTTGAAGTTTGGGAGGGAGATGACAAAGAACAAAGTCAACATAAAGAAACTGTATTGCTATAAAAGAGTTTCCAAGAACACATTATTGAGACTGCCATAAAACCGAGTTTATTGAAATTCCAATTGTAGCATAAATAAAATGGCTAGCAGAAAGTTATATTAAAATTTCAAAATTTAGATGGTAATTTTTGGTCTATCCTCACCCAGGAAAATTTATTATGAAAGTTAGTTATCATCAGCACGGTTGCTATTCATCTATTTCTTTTTTCATTTCGAAAAAATATTGAGGAGAAGTATGTAGATATTTGTACTTTAAAAAACAATATTTTAGTCCGTAAATAGAACAAAAATGGCAGATTAAAGTGTCCTCCTAACTTGACTGTCAAGAAGATAGTAAATATGTCATGCAAACCATCACCAGAAGAGAATGTCTACTGATTTTTTATCATTAAGCAAAACAGGAAGCATGCAATTATCAGGAAGCTCCCCTTTTCAGGAAAAAATAACAAAAACAATCACTTCATTTCATCATTATCCTTGAAAATACTTACTTGAAATAAAGTATGTATTGTATATATGACTCATGCATGAATAATCATGCAAATAACATTTCAAAATCAGTCATGCGAAATTGAAAGTGCCAAGTGCTACAGCAACGTTTATGAGAGGGACACGTAACCTTAAAAGTTGTACATCCTCCACATTTAAGAAGTTCGGAATCAGAGATTCTGCATGACTTAACAATGAGCCTACAAAAAAAAAGGTTAATTGTAAGAAAGTAGCTAGATGTTGCTCATATTCCTGCAAGAATAATTACATGAGAACAATCATTACGGAGGTTCTTGCTAGCAATGGAAACTTTAGGAGCGTCAGAATCAAAAGAAAACCCAGGCAGCAAGTTAGATAGATCCATTTGCAAGCACTCAATGACCTTGCGAACGAAAAGGTTCCTTTCTTGCTCTGGAGATTAAAATTACAAAAAAAAAGGTCTAGTTATATGAGGAAATACTTCTACAAAACAGCCAAATTTGGCCTAATATGTGTAGAATGTTGACAAGGAACCTACCTTCACAAACATTGGGAACAAAACAATGAAGATTTGCAAAGAACTTGACAAATAATGATGTCCTATGATGTGCGTAAGAAGCTTTAAGCATGCTACTCGGGGTTAGGTTGAATTCCAAATTTGTGGCATCCTTCACATCCGGTGAAGTATTATGCAAAACCCATCCAACTGCAGCAGATATATCATATTCAATACTTGCGTCCTCCTCTGTCTCTGAGAGGTTTGATGAACACCAACAGGATAAAAAATCTCCATGGGAGAGTGAAATTATTGCTGTCAGAACTTCAGTCTGGAATCACACGCAAATCAAGGGAGATGTGTAAATATAATACATTGTCTACAAATTAAAAAATAAAACAATAAGTAAATACGATTTTAATCGAGTGTATTTCTACAAACAAAACAGAATGATGCTTGCTAGTATCTACTACCAAGTCAATGACACTAAAGCAGGTTAACTTATTGTCTTTAAAGGATAGACTTACAAAACAAAGTATCATGTAAGATCGAAAATTTGAATCATCGGAGAAAATGTCAGCAAGACGCATTGCATTGAGCTGTACCAATCCCATTGGGTGACTTCTGTCAGCAGTGAGATGCCCGGGATTTCTTCCAAAAGCTTTCTTCAACAAGTCAAAAACCTATATCACGAGAACCATATTAAATAGCAAACACCTGATGATAAAGAAATCAACGTGCTTAATAGCACAACAAACACATACAGCAGACCACCATGGAACGATGTCAATTTAAAGATTTTCTGAAGAACTTATACTTTAACTCAACAACCCATATTATATGCTTAGCACTCAAAAATCCAATCCCAGTTGATGAGCAACATACCCACAGATAATAGTAATATTAATGGAGTGGCAGAAAAAGTCAATAAAGTAATTATTAGGCTATAACTTTTGCAACTCAACTATCAGCAAAATCCCAATATAACAGTTCAGCCCTATATCTTCAACTGTTCAAATTCTTGCCATTTGCTGAAAACTAACCTCTAATGCAACAGATTTAGACAAATCTAAACTCTTTGCTGTGCTGGCTACTTCATCAAGATAAGAAATGCTTTCTGCTTCACACAAACTCAGCAACTGAGAAATGAAAGCAGTGACAGTATGGTAAATAATATGCAATGGTTATAGAGCAGATTAAAGGTAAAAGCAGGGATTTAAAGTGAACTTTTCCATTTGACTCACAATTGAAAGTATTTTAGCTTTTAGCCTAGAAATAGCTGCTGTGATTCTATTCGTTGTATATGGTTGAATGTGTAACTTCAAGATGGATTGAGCAAGAAGAAGGATACCCCCCTTTCCGCATAATTCCTGTAAGAGAAAGAAAAACGTGTATGAAGCACATATTGTCCTTTCAATCAACAAATCAATGCAATAACATTAGGCATCATCTGTAAATGGTTTATAAAGAATGTACACCCCTCACACTACAAACCGGTTTTGTCGGATTGAGTTAACCCGAATTCTAAGGAAAACCAACAATCAACTGAAACAAACACAACCATAATGGAAAAAGAGTTTTGCAGTCTCTTCATAAACCTATATTACATTCCTAAAAGGTAAAGCACCACAATAAGTCAAAAAGGCATAAATTGAGATGCTACTCGAATTTTTGGTTGTTCAGCCATTAGAGGTGAGAGAAAAGGGTGATCTTGAAGATAGCAAAAGATATAAACATATGATGTCTTCCTTTATTGATGCATAGTATATAATTACTTGATTTTTTACCAGAGAAGGAATTTAGTGTGATTTATTTATTGAGCTGTCCCAATTTTAGTAAATTGTATTGCGACTGAGAGAGACAAAGGATGCAGCTGGGCCTCCATACTGTTCTCATCTCCAAACAAACTTTAGAAGAATTCCCTCATATATAATCACCCTTGACGAAGTGCTCAAAACTTATCTAGTAAGTTAAGTTTGGAAACCTTATTCTTAAGAAGTTGCTCCTTAAACAATTTTTGCTGACATAATGACCGAAGAAGCTGTAAAGAAGCTTCACACTGCTGGCAGAGATAATAAACTACTCTTTCTGCCGTCAGATTTGATTCCATGGAAATATCTTCATTATAAGCTACAAGTGTAGTCTCAAGACACCTAACAACCACACGAACTGATCCAAAAGCTGCATCCATGAATATATCAACCTATCATAGAATTCATCATTATCCAAGGCACAAAAATGTATCATCAGCTGATATATAAATTATATTGACTTCCAGAAAATGCCGTAAGAAATAAAATTTGCTAAGAAAAGTTATAGAACACATCAAATGTACAGATGTGCTTTCACCCAACAACTTAAGCTTATAGGGAGGACTTGTTAATAGAGATTAAATAAATAAAAGAGTTGTGTTGTTTGAACATCCATTTATATGACAACTTTTGAGACAACCAAAATTTTACAAAGAAAATGAGGTATTGGCACAAAAACCAAAGCAATAGAGAGATAAAGTAAAACATAATTTGAGTATGAGAGCGAAAGTTGTCAAAAAAAGGTTGGCATTTCTCTAAAAAAAAAATTAGCTGATTAGAAAATAATTCTAGATGCATGCAACAACAGATTGAAATAAATGCAACTTGAATTGGTATATATTTCAGTTAAAATTAATTTTCGACATAAAAAATTCCCTTTTATTAGTGTTTGGAAAAATACAAGGTCCCGTTTACTTTGTGAAAACACTTTCTGCTTTCATTTTCTAAAATATGTGGTCAGTAACTTGCTAATAAGAAGTGAGACTCTTGAAATGAACCATTGTGATGGGGAGAAAATGAAATGCTAATTAGAGATGATGCATTTTTAGAAATAATGAAAATATTTTTTTGACATTTTCATTGTTTCCAAACAATGCACACAGTTTTATTTTATTTATATATATATATAAATGCACACAATTGTTCGCTTCAAGAGTCTAGTATCATTTTGTTAGCAAGTAAAATTAACACAAACTTTAAGAATGTTTCATGTGATATGCATTAGAAAAACACCATTCAAGTGTAAAGGAAAATTTCACAGCTTAGTTACAAGACATGCAATGCTGACTAAATCTTGGGACATAAAGAGCCAACAATAAATTGAACTCTGCCGAAAAAGATATGAATGTCAAGGTGAATGAGTGGTCACATGCAAGACAACATACAATTAGTAATACAATCATTAAGAGAAACATGGGGTAGCATACAACACACAAAAGACGGTATAAGCTCTTCTTAGGTGGTTTGGGCATGTGTGTAAAAGACTTGTAGGAGCACCAATAAGGAAGGTTGACTAGATGGATGATAGTCCAATAGTTAACGGTAGAGGTAGATCAAGACAAAATTATATGCCAAAAAGGATAGCCTAGATGGGTGGGTTGTTTGGTCTATGTAACCAACCCTACCCAGTAATACAATCATACAATTAGTAATACAATCATTAAGAGAAACATGGGGTAGCATACAACACACAAAAGACGGTATAAGCTCTTCTTAGGTGGTTTGGGCATGTGTGTAAAAGACTTGTAGGAGCAACAATAAGGAAGGTTGACTAGATGGATGATAGTCCAATAGTTAACGGTAGAGGTAGATCAAGACAAAATTATATGCCAAAAAGGATCGCCTAGATGGGTGGGTTGTTTGGTCTATGTAACCAACCCTACCCAGTAGAATAAGGCTTGGCTGTTTTCTTGTTCTTAAGTTTGACATGTGAGAGTTAAGAAAAAAGGATTTGAAATAGTTGCGACAGTACAAAAAAATGTATTTTTCAACCAGTTACCACAAATAGACACAAACAAAATAAAGAAAGTTTTTGAATCAAGCATCTAAGACATGAAGTGGGGGTGATTTTGTACCTTGGGGTGTGCAAGCAACACATGTGCAATATCTCTCCATTGTGTTGAAATAAACCCTGTTAACAGATATAAATTGCATGCTACAAGAGTTGAATGCAAAAGGTGCTCATGACTAAAAGCATGGCCTTCCTGCAACATACATGTAAAGATCAATATGGATTGACAACACAGAAGATCAACATGTAAAGAGAAGAATTGAGAAATACCTGTCTGTAACCAGCAAGAACAGTTAGCATGAAAAAAACCATTTCAATCATCTGCGTCACCACTTTTACATCATCTAGAAAAATCTGTAATCATATTCCGAAACAGTATTACAAAAATTGGAACCATAGCTTTTAATACTCAACTTAGGAAAATGAATATCCATAGGAAACCACTGAAGGTTATTTTCTGCAAACAAACAAAATGTATAGGATTGCAAATACAACTTCCACAGAACTCAAATAATTGTATTTCTTTGCCTACAATTGGTGTGAACAGTGATGAAACTTGGGTTTTGCTAAAATCAAGTTTCTTGCATGACTCCCCCCCCCAAGCCACACTGTGAAATTACCACTAAACTTGTTTCCTGCTTTATCTCCGATTCTCCAAATATAGGGTGTCCGACTAACAGACTCTAGCACTGGTCAGCAAAGCATTATTTAGTACACTATAAATTCTAAATTAGATAAATATCATTCTTCAACATTCTGGTAACATTTTTTCCATGAAAGGAAAAACAAAACACAGCCACAAGAGAAGCAGAACGTGACAAATGTTCATAGGCATTAAAAGTACAAACCTGCTCAAACTTAGAATTTCGAGAGGATAAATCACACAAGACATGCAATAGTCGAACACCACATAACACGTATTTGAACATGGCCTCGTCTCTATTGGACGATATCAGAACTGACGCAAGGTGCATTGGAAGAGATCCTGCAAGCTTTTCCATGTCAACCTGTACAACCACGATCAGAATTAAGGGTCTGATAAAACAAGCTGTAAAATAGCATTATGACGTTGAGTATGAAACAACCTTCAGCAATGATCCATGTTCGGTAAGAAGGTTTATAGTAAAACCTTCTGATTCCCTCAATAATTTATTAAGTTCCACCGAGGTAACAGCTTGCAATTGTTTTACAGTTGATTTCATGTGTAATACCTGTTCAAGCAAATAAATAAGTAAATATAATTCACGCTACATCCATTGAGAAGGGAAATGACCAATAGGGGACAAGAGAGCATCATGGATCCAAGTTATATTTAAGTGGTGAACACTTGCCTTTGCAGCATTGCTTGATGGTTCTTCATTTGTATCCCCCATTTTCTGAAAATTAATAGGAAAATAGAGGAAGCAGACATTAGTGAGACATATCAGAAATATGTGAGACGTATATAAAGCACATGTAATCAGTATGCATGGGCATGACATTGAGGCATAAGAACATCACTAATGTAATGTTGCACTTTGGAAGAAAGTAGACAGTTCACGCCAACCATACTATGAAGAGCCATAGACGGAGGAAAAAAAGTTTGTGTAGCTAGAACTACAGTGATTATTGTTGGGTCAGAAACTCCAATGGCAAGCATAATAAGAGAATATGAAGGCTCGTAACCAACCAAAGCATTAGTATATTTAGCCGTACCGCACCGGTACGTACCTGGTAACAGTACTTCACTATTTATGATGTACCGGTGCTTTAGAGTGTCCCAAGTATTTTTATACTCCAATAGGAACAAGCTAGCATTTAAAGAAGCAGTTGAAAAGGCGGAATAACTATTTTTAATTGTTGTATATTTTATGATAATCATAGCAGATTTAGCTTCCTTTCTAGAAGGCATTAGATATGTGCACTACTAATCAGAACTCAAGATTGTTCTCCGATATGTAAAGTTATGAAGCATAAAACATGAAACAACAAAAATAGTATAAAAAATAATGTCTTAAGAAAACCATATCCACATTTCACCTTCGATGTTCTAAGAGAAAACAATTCTCAATACTCGCAAATTCATTTTGAACAAGTAATCATATTAGGGAAAGAAGTGTCTTAAATGTTGAGCCATATAAATCAATATGACCCAAGACCTATTTATCCATTATCATCAAATGTGCTACGGATGCATACCATCAATGCCAGAATGCAGTTTTCCAGTTCATGGTCCCAGTAAAAATAGACTGGGATTCCATATCCAGGGTCCAACATTTATAACTGCGAACCCCTAAAATTATTAGATCTCACAAATTATGGCTTTCAAAATTAAAACCTCAATTCCCTAATCAGTAATATACAAATGTAATAAAAAGATAAGAATTAACAATAAAAAGTTATATATGGACATGTTTGCATCAAACCATTACAATCCCATTAGGAATTGGACCCACGCTACACATAATGGTAGGTATTGAAGTTGTGTTGGAGTCACATATTGCTCAGGTTGTTCCTCTACTAGAGGAAGCATGCTTTCATCATCCTACACATATCCAGTGTCGTGAGAAGAAAAGCTGAAGGGTTACTGAATGGCTTTCGCTGATGTGGTATCAGAGTCCATCCAAGATCTGGGCTATCAGGTTTTTGCTATTGGACCACTCGAATCACGCTCCAAATGTCCAACCCTGGGGTGAGGTCGGTGTGTTAAGAGTCTCACATTGAATTAGATAGGACTTAAGTGGGAGAAATCCTCACCTTACAAGCTTGCTCACTCATATCTTTTGCCTTTCTTGTCTAAAGGAAATATAGACACTCCAGTAAAATTGGCGTGCTTATGGATTTCAAGGGTTTAGGACAAGTGGATAAAGCTTTTGTTCCACTACTAGAGAAAGCATGCTCTCATCATCCTTCACTTGTTGATGATGAGAGCATGCTTCCTCTAGTAGCGGAACAAAAGCTTTTTCCACTTGTCCTAACCCTTGAAATCCATAAGCACACCAATTCTACAGTGTCTATATTTCCTTAAGACAGGAAAGGCGAAAGATATGAATGAGCAAGCTTGTAAGGTGAGGATTGTCCCCACATAAGTCATATCTAATTCAATGCGAGACTCTTAACACACCAACCTCACCCCAAGATTGGACATCTGAGTGTGATTCGAGTGGTCCAATAGCAAAAACCTTATAGCCCAGATCTTGGATTGACTTTGATACCACAGCAGTGAAAGCCATTCAGTAAACCTTCAACTTTTCCTCTATCGACACTCAATATGTGAAGGATCATGAGCGCATGCCTTTTACATTCTGCCCGTCCGATACCTTTGTAGCTCATACCTTTGGTGGGTGGCCAAATCAATAAACTCTAATAGCGTTTTTTTAACGAAATAAACTCTAATAACATATTAAATGGGCTTGGATCTCATCCCAAAAGTTATCTCCAAGGATGAGTTCTCAAATACATTTATACATCCAAACGCATCCATACACTTTGAATGTTATTATGGTAATGGTCGTTTATAGGCCATCCCATGAAGCAACTTGATGAAAGGAATTAGATTCAAATCTTTTAAATAAACTAAATTAACTTATTGTATTTGATAAACATTTTTGGCTTAAATGCACTTGTGGTCCCTCTATTTTCTAAAATATGAAGTTTTGGTCTCCCTATTTTAAAAATTGATTTTTTGGACCCCTATTTAACTTTTTTTTAGAATCCTGGTGTCTCATCTCATTTTTGCACCATTTTTTTTTTGATGAAATGACGTATTCATTTATGACATGGCAGCGTTTAGTAAACATATTTTTGCTGAGATACACAATGTCACCTAATGAGCATTGCTACGTCATAAATGAATAAGTCAAGTCATAAAAAATGACTGTAATGAACTAAGATAGACCTTGTAGAATAGAATAAGCCCAAGTTATATTAGGTGATGAGTCATGGTTTTCTGGAAGGATATAAAGTAATCAATTATGATGAGTCGTTGGGTAAGGTTTTAGAATACCAACGTTATAAAATGATTGGTGGTTGTTATCATTGTCAAGCAAAATGAATGAATTTAATGTTTAGAAATGATTAGAGATTGAACATTAAATTCATTCATTTTGTTTGATAATGATTAGAATCACTAATCACTTATTTATAAAGTTGGTATTCTAACAACTTAACTAATGACTCATCACAATTGATCTCTCTAGATCCTTCTAGAAAAGAACGACTCATCACTTAGGCATATTCTATTCTACTTGTCTATCCTAGTTCATTACAATGAGATAATGGACCAAAATTCAGAAGAAGAAAAAAAAGTAAAATAAGGGACTGAAAAACCAATTTTACGATAGGTGGACCAAAACTTCGTATTTTTTGAAATAAAGATCAAATGAGCATTTAAGCCAACTTTTTTTTTTTTTAGAAAAAAAAAAACCACCACCAATGAATCTAGTGATCATTGTTGATATGATTAATGGTTTGCCCTAGGCATTAAAAACTGTAGATCCTCCCTTCATCAATATTTTTTTTGCACCAAAAACAACTCTTAAAAAATTTATGAAATTCAATTGGATCTCATAGTTATGAATGCAATTTAATAAATCAATAAAATTTCATTTAATTCCAAATTTTACAATGTCTTGTAAAAGAAACTGATTTTACAATAGTATCCGTGGGACACCAGTAATAATAATGATTACTATCTTACAAGCTAATTCCACCAAACACAACAAATTTTCCAAAATTTAAGCTCATTCAATCATTCTGATAATACATTCATGCGTATTTATAGTTAGATTATAAAAAAAGAATGACAAGAATAACCCATATTATATATGTTGCTACGAATTATTATTATTATTTTTCTTTTTTTAAAAGAGTTGTGGCTACAAATTAACCTTATGGGTGAAAACAACGTCGTGAACTAATCAAACGATAATAATGCATAAGAAGTACTCAATTTCACCAACAAAACAAACAAGCATTTCAATTTCAAAAAAAAAATAATAATATTAATAACAATAAGCATTTCAATTTCACAAAAAAGAAGCATTTCAAAGTTTAGAATTGTAACGTAATGAAAGTTGAAGAGAATAAATTTGAAGAACGAACCTGAAGCAGATTTGAGAAATCAAGCGAGCAGAGGAGGAAGTTTGCGAGAGTTGTACTGCAAGCTACGACTGCAAGAAGAATGAAAGATCAGTGAAAATAGTAAAATCGATATAAATTACTGTTTGAGAGAGAGAGGGAGAGGAGGGAGAGAGAGAGAGAGAGAGAGAGAGAGAGAGAGAGAGAGAGCCTGAAAGTAGAATTGAGGAAGAGTGGTGGTGGAGGGAGACGGTTAAGGAGGAGTGAGGTGACGAGTATATATACTCTTAAAATTTCAGTGAAAGGGGAAGTAGAAAAAGAAGAGAAAGAGGAGAGTTTGGTTTGGTGTTTTGTCTAGAGGTGAGTTGATGGCAAACACATAACATGAATCAGAGTTTATATAAATAAAGTATGACCGTATTTTTTACACCCGATAAAAATCAAGAATGCATAATTATTTTTATAAAACTTTAGATTAAGAGTGAGTTGATGGTGAAGATATGACAAAAATCAGAGTTTATTTAGATAAAGTATGACGTATTTTTTACACCGACATCTTATAAGATTTAAGAATATTTTTATATAACTTTAAATTAAAGGTGAGTTGATGATAAAGATATGACAAGAATCAGAGTTTTTATAGATAAAGTATGACATACTTTTTACGCCGACATCAGATAAGATTTAAGAATATGTAATTATTTTTATAAAACTTTAAATTAAAAGTGGGTTGATGATAAAGATATGACAAGAATCAGAGTTTTTATAGATAAAGTATGACATACTTTTTACACCGACATCAGATAAGATTTAAGAATATGTAATTATTTTTATAAAACTTTAAATTAAAGGTGAGCCGATGGTAAAGATATGACAAGAATCAGAGTAGTTTATATAGATAAAGTATGACATACTTTTTACATCGACATCTTATAAGAATTAAGAATGTGTAATTATTTTTATAAAATTTTAAATTAAAGGTGAGTTGATGGTAAAGACCTGACAAGAATCAAAGTTTATATTGATAAAGTATGACGTACTTTTTACACCGACATCTTATAAGAATTAAGAATGTGTAATTATTTTTATAAAACTTTAAATTAATTAAAGGTGAGTTGATGGTATAGATATGACAAGAATCAGAGTTTATATAGATAAAGTATGACATACTTTTTACACCGACATCGGATAAGAATTAAGAATGTGTAATTATTATTATAAAACTTTATATTAAAGGTGGGTCGATGGTAAAGACATGACAAGAAGAATCGGAGTTTATATAGACAAACTATGACGTACTTTTTACATCGACATCTCTGATAAGAATTAAGAATGTGTAATTATTTCTATAAAACTTTAGAGGAAATGTGAGTTGGTGGTAAAAACATGACAACAATTAGAGTTTTTTTTTTTGTCAAGTAGCCTAGCGGCTGAAGAAATTCACCTTTAAGGTGAAATAGTGGGGTGTCCGGGGTTCGAACCCCGACCCCGGCATACATAATGCATTATCCCTTACCCAAAAATTAGAGTTTATATAGACAAACAATGACGTACTTTTTACACTGATATCCAATAAGAATAAGTATGTGTAATTATTTCTATAAAACTTTAGAATAAAGGTGAGTTGATGGTAAAGACATGACAAGAATCGGAGTATGTGTAATTATTTCTATAAAAATTTATATAAAAAACTATGACGTGCATTTTTACAACGACATCCAATAAGAATCAAGAATGTGTAATTATATTTATAAAACTTTATATAGATAGGCTATGACATGCATTTTTATACAGACATCCAATAAAAATCAAGTATGTGTAATTATTTCTATAAAAATTTATATAAAAAACTATGACGTGCATTTTTACAACGACATCCAATAAGAATCAAGTATGTGTAATTATATTTATAAAACTTTATATAGATAAACTATGACGTGTATTTTTACAACGACATCCAATAAGGATCAAGTATGTATAATTATTTCTATAAAAAGATTATTAATTTAACTTTTTTTATTTGTTAATCCATTTTTTATAATAACTATTACCTTTTAAACTTTTGATGCAGGTTGAGAAAATCCATATATAAATGAAATGATAATTTTATTAAAAATATTTAATTATTGATGTATTTTTTATTGTAAATAAAAAGCGAAGAATAATAATATAACGTAAAAAAAAATTAGAAGTAATGTACAAATACTTGTCAAAAGAAAATGATGTACAACTATTCATTAGGTTTGTACAATTGTTGGAAAAAAAATAGATGGTATGATTTAAAAATATCAATTAAGTTTACATATTTTAATTATATATGCTAAATGACTAATATAATAAATATAATACAAATAATATGTTATAAATTTAACATATACGTATAGAAATAATTAATATTAAAATAAAAATTTAGTCAACAAAAAATTAAAATAATATTTATTGATTCTTCTTTACTTAACAAATTTCCTTATTTTCATAATTTCTAAATAACTATTATTTTAGTTTCATACTTTATTTTGATAATTTCTATATAAATTATTTGTCTATTTCCATAATTTATAAATAATTAAGATAAGCACAACAATTTTTTAATTTCTAAATAAGTTGTTAAAATAATAGTTTGGTCAAAATAATACCAAAATAAAAGTTATTAATTCAACTCAAAATATAAATATTACGTAAAAAAAACACAAAATACAAATTAGAATAGTAGACTCAAATTTATAGAGTAAATTTTTTGAGCTTTTTTTTTCTTCCTATTATGCACTCTTATTAATCCATCAATAAATTTTTATTTTTTTTGCACACACTCTCTTTTCCCAATAAATTTGATGTGCTATCTTTTTTCCATAACAAACATTTGTTAGTTACTCTCTCCAACAAATTCCTATTTTTTTAACACATTATATCTCTCTTCCATGACAAACAATTGACAATTGTCATAACCAGTGGATGTATCCTAGCAAACCCCATATACATATGTATATATTTAAAATTGAACTCAATATATAAATATAAATTAATATATACAAAAATAATACAAGTCAAATCTATTATAGAATTTTCAAAAAAAATCTTT
>Ga0315914_1002224_pt1 | contig 29699 bp, 17 predicted proteins | sample MpolenodulesMG_FD_203920 | JGI IMG/M metagenome (GOLD analysis project Ga0315914, IMG submission 203920) | Medicago polymorpha root nodule microbial communities from Los Angeles, California, United States - elongated nodules | ecosystem: Host-associated > Plants > Roots > Nodule | place: USA...
TGTTTAAATTATTTAAAGAATGTAGCGTAATTGTTTAAATTTTTTAAAGAATGTAGCGTAAGTGTTTAAATTCTTTAAAATTTGTAGTGACAATGTCTTAATTCATTTGATTTTCAGATGTGGCATGATGGGGAGTATAAGTGTATAAATGCAGGGAAAAAGGTGAGAGAGAGCTTGATATACCGGAGAAGAGATTGAGGTGGTTTTGGGATCCTGTAGAGGCGTCTGGCCTACATCATTTGATATACACCGGGTATTCTAGTGTGGCTCATGCTATGATTCATGCTCTATGCGAGAGGTGGCACACAGAGGCCATTAGTTTTCATCTACTTGTGGGGGAGATGACGATCACTTTGGACGATGTGTATAATCTCCTCCACTTTCCTATTCAGGGTCGCATGCTGGACCATGACGTGACAATGGATCGGGACCGTGGGCTTGATTTGATGATTAGGTTGTTGGGCATGTCAGAAGCTGATGCTCGTGCTGAGGCAAGGACTGAGTCTCCTGCTCATATCAGTTATCTGACACTGAAGCGGCTTTATGAAGCCCACCTGACAGAGGCTAGACGGCTGGAGGACCCACAGACGAGGGAGGAGATGCAGGCAGGAGGCAGTGGTGTGTGAGGAGTTTTCTTCTATATCTCGTCGGTAGTGTGCTGCTCACTAACAAAACGAACAGACACATCGACTTGATATATCTTGATTATATGGCGGACTTGCAGGCGATTGGGAAGTGGTCATGGGGAGGGATGACCTTAACTTACCTGTACGATTATCTGGATGATTCTGTTATTCTAAATAACATAACGATGGTCGGTTGTACGACCCTTCTTATGGTAATATTTTAATATTTATCTTCATTTATTTATGAATTTATTTTATAATTTTCATCATCATGTTAGATTATTTTTTTTCCTAAGTTCGACTACTTTTATTTAGGATGTTATTTAAATATTTTTGTGAAGTTTTTATAATGTATTAGATTTATTTAATATTTAACTCGAATACTTATTTTTGTGTATTATTTTTTTGTTGCAGAAATGGATTTTGGAGCATTTGTCAGGTTCGTACCCAAGGAAGCCTAACACGAAGTGGAAAAAGGAGAGACCATGTGCAGGGAGATGGCTTACTAGCAGATGGCATAAAGATGTGCATCGTTACCGCTTACGGCTGGATCACTTAGAGGTGGATGATGTGAGGTTTTGTACATATGGTGATCACAGAGAAGTGCGCTCTTTTCAGCTTCTGTGCACTTACTCGGGATGGCTGATGTGCGGGAAGGAGAGGGTCTACCGTCATTTACCTGAGCGGGTGAAGAGGCAGTTTGAGTATGTACAGGACGTTTCCAGACATCTGTCATCTGTCGCTCAGATGCCTACGCAGTTGCTGACCACTGTGTTGCTAGACACTCAGGCGTGGTTCTACCCTGATTGGAGACAGAGGTGTCAAAGACCATGGCATCATGAGCCTGGCTACATGGCTTGGTATGCCAAAGTCTCTCACCCTCGTATTCTCCCACTTGATGAAGGATCTCCTCCCAAGCCGACGAACGTGGAGCAGATCATAGAGGAGGAGCATGCCAGAGAGCTGCCTGACACACTGACGATCATCAGGGATGTGGTGCAGATAGCTGATAATGTTGTGGGCAAGAGCAGCGAGATGACTAGAGAGGAGCTGGTGCAGGAGATGATTCGGATTGGCAGTATTGGTCGCCCTGCCCTTACGTATCAGATTGCCAGCAACGCAGGGGGCAGAGGCATCGTAGGCAGCAGGGCTATGATGATGGTGATGTATTATTATGACATGTTCCGTATATTTTCGTATTTCTATGACATTTACGTACGTTTTATATTATTTCTTGCGTTTTAATTTTATCCTGTTAAATAATATTATTTCGTACATTTAATATTCATGAATTTGCAATTGGATGAAAAACTTTGTTTATCATGCTAAGGATTAAAATTTTGGATGAATTTGTTTAAGTATGAAAGAATTTGGTTATGAAAAATGGAAGGTGAGCTGCTGGAAATGGAACCAAACACGTAGCAGTAGTTAACAACCGTTGGCATCAATGACAGATAACTACCGCTGGCACCAGCGGCAGTTAACTGCTGCCGGCTTTCTCAACGGTAGTTAACTACCGCTGGGGGATTTTGCGTAATTTTCTTGTGTCAATGTAAACTTGTCAATGTCAGAAAAGTAATTTTCTAAATTCTAAGCACATTCCTTCTTTTTTATATATTTTTTTTTTTGAAAGATCAGTATAATTTGTACAAACGATATAAACTTTTTTTAAGGTATAACCTACCTCTTAAATATTTTGACCAACATGATAATCTATTTTGTAACAAGCTTATAAAACAGCCATAAATTTATATCTCAATAAGCTTACAAATTTCAGTATTTATGTAGACTAACATGATCAAATTATTTAAAATGAAAGTGAACATGATTTTAATGACAATGTATAAGCTTCACTATAATAACGATGGCAAAAACAATTGTTTTTATCAATTAAATAGACCGGTGTGGTAGGCTTAAAGACCTTCTAAATGACATAAAACATAGCCATCTTGGTTAAAGAGACTTCTAAAATGTTTTGGCTTAACTTGAGCCTGAAGTAGGCTAGGCCATAAGCTTTTATTAATTAATGGTTTGTTAGTTGTTACTCACAACAAATTGTACATTATAATAGATGTGTTGAAACAAACTGTGGATTTCTGCAATCAAATATGTACTATTTGTATATATTGTATGTTGTCACTATCAACACTATAACAATTAAAATGTAAGCTAGAAGCTTGTCATTCACAAATTTGAAGCATAATGAAGAGGGTAACTTCGTATTCTGAGATGATACATACATTATAAAATAACTACATACAGGCCATTCAAACAGCGACTGCTACTGGAGTTGAAGGAGGAACCCGATTTTCAACTGGAATTTCAGTAAACTCTGACAGTAGAGCGCGGAATTCATCTCCACTCAATGTCTCCTTCTCCAGAAGGACTTCCACAATCTTATCAATTGCCTCACGATTGTTCCTTATCTGTGTCAATGCAATTTCATATGCTTCATCTGACAATCTCTTGACAGCGGTATCAATGTCTTCTGCAAGCTTTTCTGACATTGAGTTCCTTGCCATCATTCTCATGATAACATCGCCACTTTGAGCTGACGAGTCCATAAGTGACCAAGGACCAATATCAGACATTCCAAATGTGACTACCATCTGCAAGAGTATCATTAACATTTATCTAGACATCAGAAGATAAGAAAGGAAAATCAAAAGATATTATCGTAAGGAATAGGATCCTTCTAAATCTGCATCATCGTTGTTTCTATTAGAATAATAAAAAAAATAGTTAAAGGCATTGAAGAAATCATATGATTGGATCTTATTGCAAGTCTCACCAATTAATTGTAGTTGTATCTAACAACACAACTTAGACTAATGATAAAATGTTACTAAAATGAAATCAGATTATAAATATGTTACAATTTTTCATGCTACAAAATAAAAAGGAAGAAAAAATAGGAGATATGATGCGGCACAGAATTCTAATGAACAATTACCTGTCTTGCTATACCGGTGATTTGCTGCAAATCACCACCTGCACCAGTTGTAACCTCCGGCTCACCAAAAATAATTTCTTCTGCAGCCCTACCACCTAATCCTCCAACAATTCTTGCAAAGAGTTGTTGTTTTGAGATCAGAGTTGGGTCATCGGAAGGAATGAACCATGTAAGACCCCGAGCTTGACCTCGAGGAACTAATGTCACCTTTTGTACCGCATCATGACCAGGAGTCAAAGTTCTGCAATCAAGTACAGATAGATGTTACAAACCAACTTTGTGGGAATTTTTAGAGTGCAATAGCTTCTAATGTTATGTAACACAATATCATTTAGACCACAAAACCTTGCTTTCATTGCAATGTTACACTATATCTACTTGGGAAAGACGAAATGATAGCTAATTTCTTACCCACAAATAGCATGCCCAACTTCATGATATGCCACTAAACTTTTGCTCTTCCCATCGGTCATTAATGTTCCTTCCATTCCAGCGACAATCCTATCAATAGAATCGTCAATCTCTTTAGGTGAAATCCCTGTCCTTCCTCGCCGACCAGCTAATATAGCAGCTTCATTCAATAGATTTGCAAGATCAGCTCCACTGAAACCAGGTGTTCTCATTGCAATCACTTCAAGAGAAACATCATTATCAAATTTTTTATTGTTAGCATGAACCTTTAGGATTTCGGTCCTTCCCCTTACATCTGGAACATCAACCGATACCTGCAAAAACATTCTGATCAATAATTTAATCATTCATAAACATATAAGGCATTCCGTAATATAATCATATTCATACCTGTCTATCGAATCGGCCTGGTCTCAATAACGCAGAGTCAAGAATGTCGGCCCTGTTAGTTGCAGCAACAACAATGACACCGGTATTACCCTCAAATCCGTCCATTTCTGTCAAAAGTTGGTTGAGGGTCTGTTCTCTTTCGTCATTCCCTCCACCAATTCCAGTCCCTCTTTGTCTTCCAACAGCGTCAATTTCATCAACAAAGACAATGCAAGGAGCATTCTCTTTAGCCTTCTTGAACAAGTCACGGACACGAGAAGCACCAATACCAACAAACATCTCGACAAACTCAGAACCTGATATAGAGAAAAACGGAACACCAGCTTCACCAGCAATAGCCTTGGCTAACAAGGTCTTTCCAGTACCTGGAGGACCAACAAGAAGAACTCCTTTCGGAATGCGAGCACCAACAGAAGTGAACCTCTCGGGCTTCTTGAGAAATTCAACCACCTCCATAAAATCCTGCTTGGCTTCATCCACCCCAGCAACATCATCAAAAGTCACTCCAGTGTTTGGTTCCATTTGAAACTTGGCTTTAGATTGGCCGAATTGCATAGGAAATCCAGGTCCACCGGGACCTCCCATTCCACCGGACCGCCTCGAGAGAAGGAACAATACACCAATGACAGCAGCAGGGAAAGCAAGATTCCCAATGAGATTAAACAAAAGAGAACCGGAATCTTCTTGAGCATTATGAGCTGCAAAGTCAATGTTCTTTTCCCTGAATTTCTGAAGAAGCTCTTGGCTAAGTCCAGGAAGTTGAACTCGAACACGCTGCAACCTATTTCCCAATTCAGGAGACACAGCCTCAACAATAGCTATGGTTCCATTCTCATATAGATCAACTTTGGTAACTCTATCCTTATCCAAATACTCTAGAAACCTCGAATATGACATTCTGGAGGACGACCCTTGTTCATCAGCAGCATAAGCTTTTCCATTTCCCAATAATGCCGGCAAACCAACACCGACATTTCCAAGCAACAATTTCAAAATCCCTCTTCTTCCTTCCTGTTGATTTTGGTCTAAGGAGGCTTTAATGGAAAATGGTTTTGATGCCTTATTATTCAATGAAGAAAATCTCCATGATGAAAAGAGATATCTTCCATTCAAATCCTTACCAAGAGTAGTTCTATTACTGTTTGCGGATAAAGCATTACCAACAAGACATGCTGATGATGCTGCCATCTGAAACCAAATTATGAAGTCTTAATCTTAATTAACTACAACTAATAATTCTGTGTTTAACAGGAAAATAAATAAATCCAATTGTGATTGTAAATTAATTTCTTATCAAACAAATCAACAGAGAAAGAGGTTTCTAGATTAAAGGGTCCATAATATAGAACTCAAAAGAATGAAATTACTAAAAATAATGAAGGTATTGATAAAATTAAAGTAAGGTAAAGTAACATAACAGTAATAATAACATGAAGAGCAAAGTTAAGAGAAAAAGGGAGCACAAACCTTAAAAGTAGAATGAGTGCAGAGGAAAGTGATGATGAAGAAGAGTTGGAGTTAGCAACAAGTGGATTTATGAAGGATTGGGTGTGGCTAGAGGAAGACCTACGTGGCTTTCTATTAACGTTTGATTCGTTTCACATCGCTCCTAGATTCATGTCTTTATATTTTTTGAGGGAAAACACTGGTTGACACCGGTGACATTGGCCAACCATAATGTCACACATGTACAAGAAACAAAAAAATATTATGAAAAAGAAAGAAGAAAGACACTTGTGATATTGTGGTTGGTCAATGTCATAATGTCACCAACCACAATGTCACCCAAGTGCTACCCATTTTTTGTGTGGTGATACACAAACCACCCTTCATTAAATATATGTGTGTATAACATGAATTATATTACAAAGAAAATTATAATTAATGTCTTATTTTATGTGTAATGAATAAGAAGTACTTCAGCCATGTATTCCCGACCTTGTCACCCAAAATGCTCTAAATCCAATTTCCATTTTTCACCTGGGAGAGTTTTTCCATCAACATGAAAAAGATCAAATTTATATTATTTTCAATGAAATTGAGAGTGTAAAAAACATAAACCAAACTAAGTATTAAGACATCATTTTTGGCATTAATCCCTAAATTTTATCACCCGGAGAGCTTGAATCAATATAGACCAATTTGCTTGGTTGTTTGTCACAATGCTATATGGCATGATTTAATTTATTATAGATATGATATGGTTATGAATGAATTTCTCAATCCAGAAGAAATTGAAATAGGTAAGTCTTATTTTTAATGGTGCAAATCTAGGAGAACAAGTCTTGTAATTCTAATTTCCACATCTAAGGCATCAATTGATTTTACAAAAACAGTTGATCGCTTTGCTTAAAATTTTATATAAGTTTTTAAGACCACGTTACCATATTTTGCTAATATTATTTAGAGTTACATATACTTCATAGGCTTTTTGCGGGTAGTAATTTTTTTTAATGGAATTAGTGCACGAACTCTATAAAGTTGTATTTATATCAAATAAAAAAAATTAAACGAACTGAAAACTTGAAACCAAAATAAGAAAAAAATCGAAGTGTACACACCCTAGAAAGGTACCTTAGTGCTCAAGAAATATCCAACACGTTCAAATTAAAATGGAATTTGGAAAAGGTTGACCATATAAGCTTCGAAAAATCTCAAACACAAGTGAAGATCTTGTCTTGATTCAAATTTGAGTGTCATATCATAATGACGCGTAGCTTTATTTCCGTGGTTCATTGAGTTTGATTATGTGCCGCTCCACTCCAAGAATTAGATTAGACTTTGAACATTTCATTTTCAGTAAAATAAAAACATTGCATTTTATTTTTTTTACGTGATTATTTGTCAAACTTCATCCCTTATGAGTAACCTATAGTCATTCCGAAAGGATTGACCTTGATGTATTAGCATAGAAGATCTCTATAAATGGACTAATTATACTGTGAGATGAATTTTACATCATCTATTTCATTATTGAATTAATTAATAAATTCACCATTAAATTAAATATAATGCGATTAAGTAATCTAATGGCATAAAAGTATGGGAAATTTTTTGTTAGAACTTGAATTCAATTTTTTAACTTTTAATTAATTGAATGCACAAATTTTAAGAGAATATTTCTATTTTTAGGTTGTTTAACATGTGCCCTTAGGGCACAAGATAACGTAACCCAAAAAGTATTTACACATGATACAATAACACCTTTTTTAAAAAAAATAGTATCCGATTAAAGAACCAACTAATCCAAAGGTTACTTGAAAACATGCAAAAGCGATATAAAATTGAAATGAGGTGCTCAAATTGGGTTAAAAATCGAAATTGGATGAAACAATAATATGAGAGAAACAAAGTAACATTTTACAAAAAGTGAGGAGAGGTATGCTTATTTTTACGAAGGGATTTTGAAAGACGAGAGAAGGTGTTTTTGGTGCATTGAAAATTTTATTTTATTTTAAAGATATTTTGATGATTTCGGGGTGTAATCATATTTTAAGAGATGTTACTAGAAAATCATCTAGGAAGGTTCACCTACAATTCTAAATTACATCCCTTGTAAAATTTTAAAAGGTTTAAATTGACTAAATTATTTTGAGCTCCATTTCAAACTTTCAAATATTATATAAAAAGTACTTGAACTGAGTTTGCATAAACATATTCAAATAAAGTTTGTAAATGTACTTAAAATGAATTTGGTGAGTGTATTTGAACTTAGAATGTGTAAATCGTACTGTAAAATATACTTGAATTGAGTTTGAACTAAGTTTATATAAATATACTTAAACCGAGTTTTCATATAAGCACTTGAATTAAGTTTACTTAAAACTAACTTAAAATGAGTTTGAGTAAGATTTAAAAACTCAATATATTTATAGGTTGTACATGAGTTTACATACCTAAACTGAGATTACATAGACGTATTTGAAGTGAGTTGGCATGCAAGATATAGAAACTCATAATTTAGAGACAATATGTAAATAAGAATAAGTTTACATATGTGCTAAACATATAAATTTCATTTACGTGATCTCACTTTGCATACGATGCCCAAACACCAAAAATAAGAATAAGTTAAATATGACTAGGATACTATAAGTTTAAAAGTTACGAGGGGTTGTAACCAGCCGTTTTCAAAAGAAAAACATTGACAAGGTAAAAATGAAAGTGAATACATTCGAGAGGATTTAAAATGGAAGAAGACCTAAAAATCAAAATACACTTGCAAATGGCCAAAACATTCAAGTGATTACACCTTCCCAGTATATTTTATTGAACTCATTTGTGAGTCACTTTTACTAAAATGTAACTTCTCCAAAATAAATCATCCGCTTTAAAAATCATATGCCTCAAACCCAATTTCCTTAGGGAGCAAGTAAAATACTATCGACAGTGCAGTATAATCGGGAAATTTCAGGAAAATGGGACTGCATATTTGATTCTGCACGGGCAAATAAATGGTCAAAACAAATATGATACATGTACATTGATAAAACAGATTACATTGATACATATCAATAAAAAATTAGAAGTTAAAAACCAAAAACAAAAAAGCCAATCAGAAACAGATTGGAAAAGATACAGATGATCAGATACATTGATACATGCGAATGATATGAGGCATACATAAATATATCCTCAGACATGTATGGGACTGAGAACTCCCTTACTGCAATCACAACAAGCCCGCACAAACAGGATAGAACTAGAATGTAATCTCACAAGGTGCATGAAATGTTCTTCCTCGACATATAGGTTCCAGGTTTTCACCCGCATATGAACAGAGTGGTGACACTTCAACACCTGAACAAGAGGCAACCACGTATCATGAAAGGAAAGGATGAGTTAGATAAGATAATAATTTTTCTAATGAAATGTGCATGAGGGAGAACTTACCTGTTGCATACAAGGGCACTGAATGTGTTAAGAAGCCACCTGCAGCAACTACCCAACGAGTATGAAGTCGAAAAACAAGCATTTTAGCACTATCTGGAGTGTCATAATTGGATCCATTTGCATTTTTTACAGGTGCGAATTCCTCCTCGCGTAATACCTGAACATGGACGCATGAAAGAGGCAATAAGAGTAGCATTCTTAACCAAGCACCATGTCAGGAAAAAATTTGCATAGTTTCATGTAATAATCAGAATTGTAGTCACCTCAAAAAGTGCAGTTGTAGGAGCATATGGAAATGCATCAAATATAAACTGTTCAAGTTTTAATCCCATTGTATATCCATGTATGGAAGGGATTTTCTTCTCTGCAAGGTGGTAACTGCATATAGAATTGATGCATGGATCATAAGACATTAAAACTATGGCATCTGATTAACTAGTGATGCAACTAAATTTTTTTCCTGCAGCAAATTCTATACTATAGCAATATAAAATTACTTTTTAGGGAGAGCCTGGGTGGAACAATTCTTGGCTAGACTTTACTTACCACCAAACCAAACTCCGATTTCATAGGGTCCCCTTCCCCTAGGTATCAGAGGGTAAACACCATTTTTATTTTTATTTTACTTTTTAGCTTGAATTTAGCTATAAGACTACAAGGTTGCATAATAAATTAATTTCTTAACACGTGGAATTCGGATAACACTGAGAATTGAGAAGCAAGATAGGTCTCTTACATGCTGTCCTTTTCAAGGCCATTTGCTACTTGGTTTAGAAAATCCAAAGTAAACATGTGTAAGCAGACCTGAAATCAAAATTTTAATAAGACATCTGGCAGATAACTTACAATGCATACAGCAGAAGTGATAGGTCAATTTTTCAAATGCAGAGCGAATTTTTTTTATCGTGGTTTATACATTAATAACCATTCTTATACATGATTGCTGATCATTGACAATAGTATTAAAAAACAGCACCAATAAGTACCGATCATTGTCCCATTAATGGGGTTGGTTAAATAGGTTGATTGACACCATCAAGACATGTAACCTGATCTCTTTCTATTTATGTTTTGGTTGATAAAGCAAGTTGAGTTATGGCCTGTGAGATGTTAAGGTGGCATCGGCAACCGCATCGATGGATAGGAAAAGAAGGCCTGAAAGTAGTGTTTGTTTCAGATACTTTATGTATAGAACCTGAAGGCATTGTGTAAGATAATAATAAGCAAATTAGATGATCACAAGGTTCCCATAGTTTCTAATTTGCTAACTGGTAATATATGAATAGAACCAAAGCTCCTGTTTGGATCTCACAATGTCACTATCAAAAGTTGATACTAGGTTTCCATTTAATTAGGAAGTGTAGGATGCTAACTCTTCAACCCCTACCTTTCCGTTTTATAAGACCATGTCAAATTTCAAGGGAAATGATGCTTAAATCACATACAAAAAAATGTTTGGAAAGCAGAAGACATTAGATTATAAAGAAGAACAGACTAACGTTGCTCCAACAAAAACGAAGGCGGCCGGTAGTTTGATTGACTGCAGAAGCTAGTGATGGGTCCAACTCACTGTATTCAACCACGGTAAGAGGACCACCTTTACCTCTCTGTACAAACACTCCAACCTTTTCTTGCGGATATGCCTGTCATACCAAGACCAAATTAATAAGTATAAACTATGAGAGGCACAAAATCTATTGAATTATTGATTAATGTAAACACTACGAAACTGTTAGAAATTTTGGGGCCTAACTCATCCTTACAAAACCGGCTTGTAAGGTGAGGATTGCCTCCTCTATATAAACTCTTATCAAGAGTCTTATCTATCCAACGTGGGACTTGGGTTTTTCCCAATACACCCCCCTCACGCCCAGCACTCTTTGGACTTGGTGCGTGAATCGGTAGATGGCCCTTGAATTCGACAAGCTCTGATACCATGTTAGAAATTTTGGGGCCTAACTCATCCTTACAAAACCGGCTTGTAAGGTGAAGATTGCCTCCTCTATATAAACTCTTATCAAGAGTCTTATCTATCCAATGTGGGACTTGGGTTTTTCCCAATACACCCCTCACGCCCAGCACTCTGGGGGACAGGTGGCAGTCACTTGACAGCTGTGAATAGCTGTCAAGTGCCAACTGTTATCTATCCTATCTATTACAAGCATATACTAGTATAAACTATGAGAGGCACAAAATCTATTGAATTATCAATTAATGTAAACACTACGAAACATGTGCCAAATGTTATCGAGACTAAAACCAAATAACAATTGTCAACAAAAAAATAAATAAAAAGATGACAATGACCAGAACAAGTTTTTGTTTTTTAAGGGATCATGTGTTTTTTTTTATTTTTTTGCAGTGTCTAACACCAAAATGAGTCATATTTGCAAGGAATAAAAAAAAAATTAAACCTTGAACTAATTAATGGATGCTGCCCTTATGTTTTAGTTCTATCGAATAAATGGATCCCTGAGAACTACTTTACTTTTCTGATTTGTTTCCCAATTTCCTGAATAATTGAATCCCTGGGTTCTATTTTATTTCAGAGTTATTGCCCAACTGCCTAAATAATTGGATTCCTGAGTTCTAGTTCATTTTCCCGAGTTATGCTTGCAATAATTGCAGTGGTAGGATCATAAGTTGGGATCAAAATTATAATCTATGGAAATATGTTGGATAAAATTTCTCACACCCCAATGAGGGATGTGAGGGGTAGGGAAGAAAGAGAGGAAAAAAAAAAAGTGGAGTAAAAGGAGTGCAAGATAATCAGAATTGAAATATGAAATAAACATCAAATTGTTTGGAAGGGAATATCAAGAACATTCTAATGTGTTATTTTTCTATATAATAGCCAAATGTTGGTAAATTATTAGTTATGTTAGTTTCCAGATTTTAGACCTGGAAAACCTAGTTAGAAACTCCTTCAACATCTCTCAGCTCACCAACCAAACCTCCTACTTGGGATATTCTAATATGTTCGTACAGTACAGTCTAATCTTCTTTCTGCAGATTTATAGAAGGACGCATAGCACTGTATTTGTATTATTAATTCAGTAATAATCTCAACTATAGAGATATGATATATGAAAAGGAGACTGTGAATGTAGCAACGGTGATTCAATCATTCAGAGAAGAAAACTAAAAGGAGGCATTCCAGCAAAAACAATCCATGCAGAATGATTATCCAACTCTCCCAGCCTCCTTGCACTGATCAGGAAAATAAGGGTCATGGATAACTAGACCTCTCAAATTCAAATATACTCTACAAAGACGTGACTAGTCAGGCGAAGAATAAGGCATGCATATTGTGTTCTTAAACTCAGATTTGATTGGTTGTTAGCATGAGTGTTAAAAAATCGGTTACCTTGCGGACGACTTTTGCTGCGGCAGCAACACCTTTATCAATGAAGTAACCTATAAAAGATGGATCAGCAACTCGAACCTGGTTGACAAGTCCAAGTCAATACTTCTTTAAATAAGAAGTTAGAGATGACCAATAAAACAGATTGATTCAACAGTCAAAAGAGGAAAGAAAACAAAGAAAAATCACCAGTGCATTGTCAACTCCATAGCAATCAATATACTTAATTCCTTTTGAGGCCATATCCTCCAATAATTTGGTAGACTTCAGAGCTGAACACGCACAAAAAAGAGTGTTCTAATAGATCCAAACTTGCCCAACAAAATATCATATATGATGTAGTAAAGGACTCATAAAGGTACCTGAATACACTCCGCCATTACCGTCAGGAGCTTTTGCTACCTGGTTTCAAAAGTTTAAAATAGTAATCAACCAGACAGAAATCAAATAGAGTTATAAAATATACAATTGGACAGTTCAAATGTAACAAGACAGACATAAAATAAGACAGGCAAAGCTATAAGTTGCGAATAAAGAATCTCATCCTCATCTGCTCATTCCAAATTAGATTATAGATGCTTTACATGACACGAAATAATTGAAAAACTGGGTGAGGCAGAGAAAGAAAACAAAGTTTTTTATTTGTAATTTAATTTCCTATTATTATGATTTGAATGTCTAAATCAGTGATACATGTTGCTTTTTTATTAAAAATAAACAACATTGCACTATAAGAAGCCGGGCACGACCCTAATCATTTCAAGTTCTAGACGCACAAATGCGCCTCTTCCAACCAGTAATCCTTGGCTTTAAATGGTTCCTGTCTTTTAAACCCCAATTATTAAAACAATCCAACAAAAAATGAAAATACTGCTGGGACAAGAATTTCTGTGACAATGGAAGGATTTATTGAATAGAAGGACAATGAATACCCCATGAAACAGTTAAAACATAAGAAATATAGTGGAAACAACCAGAAATGAAAGATAAAACCATCCTTGAACCTTCTAACATCTCAGGCTTTTGGTATTATAGCCACTGTGATCAAGTGGCCAAATGTTTCATCCCTGCTGTTCCCATTCATCAAAATAAAATGGAATTTCAGCACAAGGTAGGATGGACTTGTGAATTGTCCATGCTTTAGTTCCAAAGGGCTCTTGGATAAGGGTCATTTTAGATATAAAGCCATTCATAAGTTTTCACTTTCAACTTAAAAGCTTAAGCTTTTGGAAAAGTTGGTTGTTCCTGACAAAAGCAAATTTCTAAACCTTTTTTTTAATCATTTTCATTCTCTCATGAGATTTATTCTTTCATAAACTAAAAGTTGAAAAGAATAACCCTGCCTAGTTGGTAGCATGACAAAAGTATGTTAAACAAGTTCTACTAAATAAATCACCATTTGATTTTATGTCAGTAGTATGTTGTTATTATTCAGCTCTCGACTGCTGAACTATGTTTACCTTATAGAGAGTTCATATCTATAGCTACCAATAATTAGGATTTCAGAAGTTCTCCATCCCGTGCTATTAGTTCTCAAAACCCGTTATTTAATTAGAACATTTAATTACTTATTAGTTTACATTAATTTAAGAAAGCAAATAATGATAAGAAAACATATTTGGCTTAAGCTCAGTAAAATAATGAGACCTTACCCTATACGGAGTCTCCAAAATAATTCTACCATCCTTGGAAACGCACGGGATGGTCCCTTGCCGGAAAAAGGTAACCTATATATTAAAAAAGTGAGCCTAATGTAAGCAAATTAGCAAACTATTGTAAAATAAGTACTACTGAGCAAGAAGAATATTTAAAGACGTCTTACTTGTTCTGCTTCAAGACCAAAATATTTATGACTTTCAAAGAATTTGCGTGTTGCCTCATCAGTGAATGGACTAGTCATTATATACCAGTGTATTTGCACCGAGGAAGTAGAACCTGCAATAGACAAACAGATGATAATAACACAGAATAATGCATTAATGACCTGGACCAAGACAAACGAAACTTACTCTCATTTGTAGCATGAGCAGCTAATCTCTGCACACACAAAATCCTCTCTGCTTGAAGTTGAAAAAGTGATTTTCCAGATGGTAGTCCAATATCTAGAATAAAATATGGAAACACATAAATAAAGATATATTTCACGATTTACTCTCAAAGCACTATATAATGACAGAAATATCACATACATTCACGACAAAGGAAGGCTTATGCAATTGTCAAAGGAATGCAAACTATCCTTCAGCTACTTTGATACAATTTATAAGTCAAATTTAGCTAAACTGGCAAGACATAAGGAAAACAAATCTCAAGCATATTAGAGGAAATGCACTCCGTATTCATGTTTAGAATCAGTAAAAATGTCAGAGTCCCAGTATCAGAAATTTTCAAATGCCTACTATGTCTACATGCAAATATTAACTTGCTTGCAACCCATCCATGTCTAACATTCAACAACCACCTTTATGCTTTCCATGATGAGTATGTTTTGCTTTCTTTCTAACAAATCACACTTTGCATTTTTTATGAAGTACAAAACAAATTCATCTATGGCCCAGAAACAAGCATCAGATATCTATCAAATCATGAATACACTGAGTAGTGAATATTGATTATTTATCATACTTTGTTGAGAGCTTAAACAGACAATAATTATTTTAACATTATACAGAACTTAATGAACTTCCTATTAGTAAAAATACTTGAGCTTTCAATATCAAGTGAAAATACTCACTGAAACATCCTTTTGGATCTGAACTTCCAAGCCTAGTACCCTGCATATATAGTTTTCAGAAAACCATGTCATTCAAGCAAATCCGTAATTTCCAAAACTGAAGATGGACTAAGAATACAATCACATAAATATCTTATTAGTTTATAGCAAACACATATGCCTCTGCAAAATTAGTCATAATTTGATTGCGCAACAAAATTGTATAACTCATGATAATATTACTTTTTAATTATAGACATTATCTTGTAATGTTTTAATTGAGATGGTTAATCTATCTTTTACAAGGTTCTCACAATCATTTAAATGTGTACTAGCAACTTCAGGAGGGATAATGCATTTGATATTACTAGTCGATGGTGTGGAATGTTTATGAATGGAGGAATGGGGAGATTTAAGTAGCTGTACACCTTATAACAACAACTAGTCAACAACAACAAAGATCCTTATTAATATACTACAACCATTTCTCTATAATTTTTCTAAAAATAAAATAGACTGAAATAATTTAAAATATAATACAGGAGAAACCTTGCACATGGGTTATTTATGAGTGGTGGGCTGAATTAATTCACAACTGTGTAGTATAATGTCTTGTTAAATAATCTAAAATATAAAACAGGAGTACTATTTTTTTTTATGGTTATTTGTTGTTTGGTTAGAATCCAAGGAGAAGGGAGACTATATAGCAAGCAGCGGTAAGGCCATCGCATAAAGCAACTTTATCGTACTTAATGATTACAATAAACCAAGAGCCAATGCTTTACATCATACGTAGTAGCATACACATACAGCAACACTTGAAAGCAGATTATATTAAACTTTTTTATGATTAAAAAAGCATCTGCTTTTACACTCTCACATCTTTACAGCCAATGATGCTGCTTCTTAGGGACAACAAAAATTGAAGACTCCTGAATTCTAACTCGTCCCTAAGGAGTAAAAAATCCCAAAATCAAAACAAAAAGTGTAGAATTATAACAAAATAATGCCTATCTAAGAGGAAAAAGAAAGAGCAATCATACTGCTTATCTTTTTTTTATACATAAAATACTAAACCAAAAAGTAGCATTGCATGAATAGTAAGATTCTAAAATATGCTAGTGCCATCGAATAATAATATTATTACTAATATCATATTTAAAATAAATAAAAATTAAAACTTGTTAATCTTCTCCATCGGAAACAGTTTGAAAAGATACTACATACCTGGCCACCGGATAAAAGCAAAACAGCGACTTTGCCGTCTGAAATAGACTTCAATCCCATTTTCCACCATCTTTCTCGTTCCTCTTGGCTTCGTTCTTCCACCTTTGAAACATTGCTCTCCGGCACCGGCTCAATGGCAGCTGCCGGCAGCCCTGGGAAAAACCAAAAATCAATCCCGCAGCACAAACAAAATAAAAATCATGAACATGCAACAATTCAATTCATTTATATATGGAAGAATGAAAACCTTGAGATCGTAATGAACATCGAATAATACGGTCAATTCTGGAAAGATCTAAACTCTGCAAAAACATGAGAAAACGAAATTGAATTTTAAATGATTGAGAGGAAATTGAATTGCAAATCTAATGGTAGGAATGAAGTTACTTGGATGTCCTTGACGAGAAAATCGCGTTCCTCATTGGAGAGTTCATCCCAAAGGGAAAAAACGTCTTCCTGACCGTAGTCTTTGAGTCTCTCGAGGAGTGGTTGAGGCGGCGGTGAAGAAACGCCGCCACCGTTGGTTTCAATTATCGCCGAGGAGGGTTCTCTCATCTCTATGTGAAATTGTGATTTGAGATCTCAAAAAATGTGAGGTGAATGAGTTGGTTAGAGTGTTGTTGGTGTTAAATTGGTTGATTATGGTGACAGGGGAACAGTGGAGAGGAAGACAAGAATCAAATCACTAACCACCCTCCTTCCTTTCTCAGCCTCTCTAATGACCAAAATACCCCCTCTTGTTTGTTTGTTGCCATAAAAATAACAGAGTTGATTGTGAACACGCTTGTCGGTGTCACGTAACACCACGACAAACCCAAAATACATTTTCGATTGTATGACTTTGTGGCGCCAAAGTCAGGTAAACTTTCAACCTTTCCTCACCATCAGATCAATCTCAAGCCTTATAATTCTGCCACGTGTTTTTGCCTTTTTCCAAAATTCAAAAATTAAGAACAGCTGCGTCGACCACCGTGCTTCAACTCCTCTCGTCGCTGTGTTTGGATCCGCACTTTTGCTTTTCATTTCTATTTTTTAGTTGACGGTGTGAGAAGATTGATTTTCAACTATCCAGTAAGCTCTGAACAGGACGGCAGCGCGGCGAGAGGGGCGGTGCATAACGAGCACGACGACGGTCAATGAGGTCTGAAGGCGGCGGTTTGTAGAAGGCGGCGATGGGTCATGAGTATGGCTTTGTGAAATGGATCTCAACTCATTTGTTTTTTAATAACTCAAAATAAGTTGGGACATGTGTCAAACTATGAACCATGAGATTAAACCAAGGATCATTATTGAGTAAAGTCGCATAACTTTTCCGGCAAAAAAGTTATGGAATCCGGATCCCAGATTTGTTGCAATTTTAATACGCCTGAAAACAATATATACGATATCATTATTAGGTGGCATTTACCATGGGAAGGGTTAATCCTTTCCCACCATGGGAAATGTTACTTTTCACTTCTATGTGGGACTCAAACAAGTTATTTTTATTTCGTTTGTTTTTTCAATGATTAAAAAAGCTAATATTTAATAGTATTAACAAGTTTATTAGTACACCTCTGTTTTTACGAAATCATATATGCACCTCACCCATTTACATGTAAATAATTTATCACCTTTTTTTTTTTTGTTTTGATATCTAACCTTTTTTTTAATTTGACAAAAACAGCGAAAATTGATTAACTTCATATACTAGCATTCCCTTCAAAACACATATACCAGCTTTCAATTTTATTTTTGTTTACGTAAACTATATCATTCAAAAAAAAAATTATGTAAACTATATCATTCAAATTTATGATCAAATAATATTTACTAGTCGTGGCCATTACAAAAACATTATAGTTTAATCTTAAACATGATTTAAGGACTAAAACCTTATTTATCTTAATATTATGTAATGTTTTGATTATATGATGAGATTGAAATTTGTATGTGGGGGTTTTGATAGAGTGTTCGTTCAAGTTTTATGAGTTTATTTTCAGATGGCCACAAGCCCATAAAAAATGGCTCACTCACTTATCATTATTTTATATGTTGTGGGGTCTCAATTTTTGTTTCAAGGATAAAACCAAAAAGTTGAAAAATGGTAGCAAGTAAAAGATCACAACCATTGAATGATTCACCCTTCTCATAGTAAATTTACTATGCCCAATGCTATTTTACTTCTCCTAGGATGGCTTTTCAACATTTTAATATTGTTTTGTTTGACACTTGTTTCCTCATCTCTTATTTCACGTAATGTATCTACCCAATGCTACTAAAAAAATAGCTTTATTTCAAGGGGTCCCTTTAGCTTAGCTTGGACAAGTGTATGATTTGGTCCAATTTAGACCAGTAAAATTACCTGGCATCACGGGTTATGTTTTAGTTGTTCCATACCATACACCCCCTTATAGGAAAACATGCTAGCAACCCCTTTTCCCCAATAATTTACAAAGTTACTTTTTGTTTCAGATCTATTAATGAGCTATCAAACCTTAAAAATTTTGTTCTTGGAGCTTCTGGACCTAATTAAATGATTTTTTTTTATTTGATTAAAATATAATTATATTATATGTTGAATTTATTAATCTTTAACTGCGTTGTTCTAATTTTCAGTTCGATAGCAGTAGCACTTTCCTTTTTTCTTTTGCATTGTTCATTTGCTAATTTTTTGTCTATCTTTTACTACTATAAAACTAAGATCCTGTACATCTAAAAACCCATTAAACAGTGAGTGCCATGCCATGTAGTTCCAAGACATTCTGATTTTCCTTTTAGTCTCACCAACATGTTTTCTCAAACACAGGAACAGTACCATAATCACAATTATTTTGCTCCCACTATATAACAGATGGGTTTTCACGAAGGATACGAGTGTTGGGCTCCGGCGTTAGAAAGAAGATGAAGATGATTGTTCATAAGTTGTTGGGCTTTTATAAATTTGACCATATAAAAAATAAATAAAAAATTACATAAGATCTATTTAGAAATGACAAAATTGCTACTGAGCGGTCACACTTACACTAGGCTTGGATTTTATTGAACTTATACATCAGGTATCAGACCTTCAATCACAACCGTCCATATTAATTATTATTAAATCTAAGGCCAGTTTTCAATTGGTCCAAGTTGGAGACCAACTTTCACTAGTCCAAATTAAAAGAAACCTATTTCAAGTACCCACAACGATAGAACATTTTGTTTGTCAACAGTCAACACAACAATTGTTTGGTAAGTAAAATACCAAAGTGGAAATATTTATCTTCAAGTAAAGTTCATATTTTGACAGTTTACCAACATTAACATACCCAACCGACCGACCCCGGCATATTATAGTATTAGAGTAACAAAAATCAATGTCACGGAGTTAGGCCTAACCATATTTCAAATAGATATACATGGATATGCTCTTTGATTTTATCAACTATTTTAGCATATTCCAAACTCCACATCTCATTATCTTGTCCCATATCATGGCCCACTGACCTAAATTTCCATTATCCATTTCGTTCTCATGTTCTCCTATATCCTTGAACATTTTTTATTTGTTTTACTCTCGTTTGATACTGTAAAAGCATAATTCAATATATTTATATATAAGAAAAAACAATTGTAGATATATAGTAATCTTTTTCTTTTTTTTTGAGGGGAGATATGTGGTAATCTTGTACGCATATAAACATCACAATCACAAATGTTCATACATAAAAGGAAAAGCGGAACATTGTATATTTGATGTCTCATTCTTATATCGTATTCGCAAGAATTTTTAGTCGCTTGCATAAATGCATCAACACTTTAACCACTTGCATCAACACTTCAAGCCAAGCACAACTCTCTCATGTATTAATTTTTGGATTAAATATATTTCGAGTCTTTACATATTAAAATCTTTGTTTAATTCTAACATAAATTTTAATAATCCATGTTTTACTTTTTATATGGACGACTTGCTTAGTCCTCGAAAAAAAACAGTTACCCATTTTAAATAAATTTTTTAATTTACAAATAAAAATTATATAAAAACTTTACTTGAAAGATCATTATACTTGATCTATTATTTATTTTTTACAAGAAATATCCACGGCATAATAAATAATCATTATATTTCAAGTCATATTCAAGATTTGATAATTGCAAGCTTCAAAGTTACTAGCTATGAAACAAACTTTAGATACATATATTGTCACTGCCAACCTTTCTTTGTTATCATAATAACATTCAAGAATTTTAAGGTTATTAGTTGAACAATATATATTGAAATCATGTCACTTCTGGTAAGTTAATCTAAAAGTGTTAAATATCAAACCAAGTTTGAAATAAAAATCTCTATTAATAGAAAAGAAAGTTAGGAGGAAAAAAGTACTTGCAAGAAGAAAAAGGACCTCCAACTTGAGCTTAAATTACAAGAATCTTGAAGAAAGTACACGCAAAAAGTAGAACAGACATATGATTTAAATAAAGTGTTGGAAGAAGTCCAGTCATATGCTTTAACTTCATCAGATCGCGTATCAAATGTAGCACAATTGAGGGGAAGGTTCATATAACTGGCTGACAACAAAATAAGGAAGCTCAGTAGTAGAATCATACGCTTGACGGATATCACAAGGATGATGCTTTCTCATTGAGTGATTCTTTAACTGCTCTCAAAAGCGAAGGCATCAAGTTCTGGTTTGTAACAATAATACCAGTATCAACATCAAGAAACTTTCCTTTTGAGAAGTCCAAAGGTTTTCCGGCAGCATCTGAGACAATACCTCCAGCTTCTGTAGAAGTACAATTGTCAAAGTTAAACAATCATGTATAAAAGATTAGAAGTAGAAGACATGGACTTGTTTTTACTGTACAGAAACTAAATATTGCAACATGTTAACGGAAGACGCAATTTTCTGCTCCAATCTCAAGCATAGAAATATTGATCTTAGCCACATAAATATCTGCTCTATCAGTTTCAACTTATAGTCTGACACTTGTTTTCTTGAAAGCATTTTCTATTTCCCTTGGTGTTAAAATTCATTACTGCAAATAAATTCCAAGACACTAAACTAGCTCCAGAGTCCAGAAAAATAATCACCACAAAGCCACAATAGTTTGGTTCTCTAAATCAACTTCACCGCAGATCCCTACTTAAATCATTGAAAACTCATCTACCTTTTGTCTCTAATGATTCAGCATGAATGACATTGAGATCATATATAAAGAAAATGTGCCAAATGGTGTATAGTAATTGGTAAAGAAGACATACTGAAGGCTTAGTGAAAATTAAACGGAGAGGCTCGATTCTGTAAGCAATATTATGATGTTTGAGATAACAAAATTCAGGCTTCTAACATAAATTAAAGAAGAACCAATAAGGATTTAGTAATCAACATTTTTGTAAGAGAACAAATGGAAATGACTTATAACTTATCAACAAAGAAGGACAAAAATTAGTGTTAACTTCACATGTAGAGTTTTGGCATCATACTCTAGATTCTTGTAGTGCGATACTACTACCTCCATCCCTAATTATAAAACCCTTTTGAGAAAAAAAATTGTCCCTTTTTATAAGACCCCTTTGGTATTTCCAATTGCATTAATTATTTCTTTACCAAGTTACCCTTATTTATTTTGCATCTTTTTCTTCAATCAACAATAAATACTATGTTGAAAACATAAACTAACTTTCTATCTTAAGGATAAAATTGTTAAAACAATAGTAATTATATACAAATTTAATACTGCTACCAACTTTCTTAATTATCGTGATTTTGGCGAAAGGGTCCTACATTTAGGGACGGAGGTAGTACTAAAATCTAGAAAAATAATTTGACAAAGTTGCAGAATGCCTTAAATTATGTAAAGTATAATCTCATAACTACTAGAAAGCAAAAATTAATTGATCAAAACATTTTTCGTAAAACAATTCATAAAATATATTCCAAATAACTTAACCTATAAGGATTTGAAAAGAGCCTAGATATTTAAATACTGAATCCAACCCATACATAAATCTATACTTTGATGGTCTTGAATCTTGATGAATAACAAACCCAACTAACTGTTTTTTTTAACGTGTTTGAGTGGCTGTGTTATCGCGGTAACCCAACACCTTCTACTGTCACTGCCAGTACCCGACACTATCCACTGTTTCTTTCGTTGCCTGACACCCTCCATCACTAGTCACTACCATCACTTCCCAACACTCTCCCGTCTCCACCACTTCCCTCATTACAATCTGTCACCCTCCACCATCTGTTTCACTGTCCGATAACATCCACCATTTCCGCCACCAGACAACCTCTGGTGCCCAACAGCCTCCATTGTTGTTTCGACTTCCACCAGCACTCACCATTGCTGCTGTCACTATCCATTTACAAAACGTGTTCTCACTTCTCAAAACAAATTCATCAAGCAATTTTTTTATGTTATCACTTCTAAACAGTAAAACCGTCTTCAAATTACTTTTACCAAACAGAATTCTTTTGCGTTTTTTCAAAACTAATTTTAAAATTGTTTTATAGAACAATTTTTCATAACAAGGAGCAAAACCAAACAAGCCCTAAATCTGGTTTGTTATCGTCGCTTATTTTAAGTGTAGCATGCTTATGACGAAAAGATGGGCCAATTTCTTGAACACACTAGCTGAAAAATGAGGTGAAAGGAAACAATTCTTAACCAAAAAGACATGAAAGGAAGAAACGCACCGCTCACAACAATACAGCCAGCAGCATGATCCCATATTTTTTCACGGTATCCTTTGTTGGGGAAACGCAAATATATAGCCCCGTCTCCTCTTGACAGAGCTCCGTATTTTGCCTGGCTGTCAATTCTGACTGGCGGTGCTTTCACGCCGAGTTTCTGTTCGTGAAGTGATAATGTTAAACGAACGTGTGCAGATTAAATCTAAAAATGCAAGAAGTAAAATAAAAATAATGATAAAGGGGGAAAATGGTTGACAATAGAGATAGCATTACTTCTGCAATAGTGCTAGACAAGTCATGTGAGGAATGTGCTGCTTCATAAGATTCAAAAAATGATGCTTCTTCTGGGTTATCAACGGTACTAACATTCACCTGGATGATGATAACAAGACAATTGGTAATAATGCAACTATCGAGGATATAAGGAAAAGTTTCAGGTAAGACAACATTCTATGAGCACAACCTTAGTTTGTGTAGAACCATCCAATGCTTGCATATATGTTCCATTGCCAACTTTGGCAAAGAAAAGACACCCAACTTCATTGGAAGAAGAACGCTGCTGATTATGGCTAATGGTTGCCAGTGGAAGATTTGGACAAGCCAAGACACCCAATACAACTTTCCCTTGATCTAGCAGAGCTAATGCTATGGCATATTGGTCTCCTCTTACAAACCTATAACGGCATCAGACAAGCAAGAGCTACTTAGTAACTAAGAATATGATTTTCAGTCGGCACAACGATTTTTAGTTTAAAGGAAAAAAACATACCCTTTAGTACCATCTATTGGATCCAAAACCCAGTGCCGACCAACGGAACCACCTTCGGACTTACCATTATCAATAGCCTTAAGCACATCATCTGCTGTTAAAGTAGAAAAGTTATCTAATCCTTCATTAGCGAGAGTATCATTAACAAGTTCTGTAATGCGCTTCAATGTATCCAGGCCACTTTCCTTACGAAGATCACCTGAATCCTAATATAGTTTAAAAACTAGATTTTAAGAAAAGAAATAAGAATCCTCATGTCGAAGAAATTTTGAAGAGTTAAAATTTCACCTCCTCGGCGACTAATGAAAATGGTTGAGAAGGAAGCTCTCTCTGAAGCATCAAGCTGACCAAGACCTGTGAACCTGTCAAACAAATGTAAGCAAAGCACTTGTAAGATTGTTTGGGAGAGTGTATGAAACAAGTTATGAGATGTCCAGAAGCTGTTTTCAGCTTATTCCCATAATCTCTTTAAAAAAAAAATTATAGCTTAAATGAAAGCGTTAATACTAACCATAATCAGCAACAGTGACAGGAGATTTGTCTGATTTAGAGTGAACATCAGATTGAAGAAGAGCCTTCTGTACTTTCTGAAACAATCGAAAAATCAAAAGCCAAAATGATTAATTTCATTAATTTGATTTGGTTTAGGGTTTATAGAGAGTGGGGAAGGACATGCCTGACAGAGACGAGCAGCGAGAGTGGCAGCTTTCTTAGCAGCAGCGAGTTCGTTGTCGTAAGACGACATTGAAGAAGAAGAAAGTATTGTTGTTAATGGTGACCAACGACAACACAATGAAGAGGGTCTTCTTGTTCTTGTTGTTAATGATAATGAGAAAGCAGAGACGGTGCTCGACTTTTTCCTAATAATTATGGATTCGCAGCAACAACTCCAATCCCTTATTGCTACTACCGTTCTTGTTGCTCCCAACAAACTCTTCTGCGTCCCCATTTTCCGTTTTTATAATTTTTTGGAAGGAAAATATATATTTATAATGTTCAATTGTATTTATTATTTAATTCAATTTTACATAGATATTAGATACATTAATTTTATTTGTTTCATTTTTACTTATATCTTATAAAGGAGACACACCGATCAAAATTGTTCGTCAAGAACTAATCAGGTTATTTGCAATTGCAGCTATTAGAGTTCAAAAGAAGAAGTCGTCATATTGTATCTAAATGTGTAATTCAATATCAATAATATAAATTCAAAAGTACAAGCAAGCAATTGATAAGCAGGAAAAAAATAATTACAAAGGTTTTTCACACCATAGAATACAACAAACAAAGATACAACAATCTTTTCGTCACACACAATAAAGAAATGATGCAATGCCTATTGAACGCAAAGATAACAATTGTACAAGTATTTAAGGGCTAGAGGTTGAAGGTGGTGGGGAGAGAAATGGGATGGATGGGATTGAAGGAATGTTGGGAAGTGAAGTAGCTACTGGCAATGGTGGAATGTTGAGAGATGGAAGTGTTGGAAGATTGGTAGGAAAGCTAGGAAGTGGTGGCATAGTGAGCTTAGGAAGAGATGGAATGGTAGTAGGCAATGAAGGAAGATTTCCTTGAGGCAAAGTTGGAATTGAAGGCAATGGTGGCAATGTTGTTGGTTTTGGCAAAGTGGGAATGCTAGGCAAATTCGGTTGTGCTGTTGTTTGCAAAAGATGACGAGCTTCTAGGTTCATGCTTAAAATTGTCACAGCAAGAAGTAAAGTTGTAATCAAGGATTTGCTTGATGCCATTTTGATGAATTGTAGGAGCTAAGGAATAGATTTGTATATTGCTTTTGGATTTTATGAAAAGCAAAGGGATAGTGAATGGTCTTATATAGAGTAGAAGATATTTGAAGCAGGGTAGTTTGGGAATAATAAAAGCATTTGCAATCTTAAGTTAGTTCAACTTCCTGTGTTTTACTTTGACAAAACCATTTTATGTGGTTAGATTGGTTGGCTACTTAGTATGATGGCCAACTCTTTTTGTTTTATATGTGTTTTAAAGAGCTAAATAGGATAAAATGATAAGTGTTTATAAATAACGTTTTATTTTGTAGACTTCATGATCGGGAGAAAATATTATTGCAAATAGTGAATGAATTGTTTCAAAATAAATTGAAAGTAAAATAATTTATATTTGTATACTTTCGTGTAAAAGTAAATTTAACAATAAATTTAAATGTAAAAATTAATTCTATAATCAAAACTTCAACATTTACTATTAAGTAAAAATTAATTTTGAGGTAAGATAATACATGTCAAAATTAATTCTAGAATAAAAAACTTTCTCCTCAAAAAATAACCCAAGATACACGTAATATCAAAAAGTTGGTGATCTAATTGGTTTCGTCCTTGGTAGGACTGACATAAGAAGATGTCACTAAAGCAATGGCTTTAGGTGTAACAGCCAGATTTTCGTTAGATTTATTTTAATTGTTTTTATATGTATTTATATGTGCTTGTACGTGATTAATTGCCTCTGTGTGTATTTTGGTTGGGATTATTAGAATTCGGTGTTAGAAGGGTATTTTAGTCATTTTGGACATAGGGGTATTTTGGTTTTTGTGTGAGCAAGGGTAAATTAGTAATTTTATTGTGAGAATTATTTTTAGTGTGTTAAGTGGGAATTATATTTTTACCAAGTTACTAGTGGGTTGTGGTGATTAATTGAAAGCCGGTAACTATTCGTTATTTATACTCGTTAAGTGAATAGAAACTTTGTGAATTGGTTAATGAGTGTGTTGAGCCCATTAAGACATTATGGGTTAAGCCCAATAGTGAAGAGCCTATATAAACCTTAGTCTTTGAGGAAATTAGGTCATATAGACTCATTGGTTCATTTTCACAAAACTTTTGAGAGGTAGAGAGAGAAAAAGCTAGAAGAGAAGAAAAATGGTTTTGAAGAGATAGAAACTTGGAGAGCAAGAAGAGGGTCGAGATTCAGGGAGCAAAAGTGAAGTTAAGGCTAGGATTGTGCTAATTTGAGGTAAGGGGGATAGTATTCATTCATAATTAAGCTAGAATCTCTTTTCTACTCAATTTCCATAAGTGCTTTATTTGGTGAAAAGTGATTATTGTGAACTTATATGTTGAATTTCGTGTACCCACCTTGATGTTAAGTTTATGTATGTGAAATTGACGTTAAACATGTTGTTGTTGTTGAATTTGCATGTTAGAATTGTGGTTATATGATACTTTGTTGATTTTTGCTCAAATTGGTATAAATTAGCATTGTGGTTGTTGATTGTGATGAATTCATGGTTAAATGATGTTGTTGTTGTTATGAGATGTTGTTGTTGATTTATGCCATGGGTGTTCCATTCTGTGAAGTTGTTGTTTGGAATTATGAAGTTTGTGTTATGTTTTTCATATGAAGGACCTGAACTTTTGATATATGAGTTTGTTGACTGAGTTTTTGATGTTGTTGAATGAATTAGACTTAGTAGAATTTATGTTTTCATGTTGTGGTTGCGTTAGTCGAGTCGTTTGGGAGAAAACGGGTTTATCGTGTGAAAAGTCGGTGTTTAAGCGTTTCTGCAAATAAGTGTCCATGTGAGATTTTGGAAAAATGATTTTAGGATAGATGAAACTTGAATTTCTCTATGGATTATGATAGAGTTAAGTGTCAGGAGTGCGTAAGCGAAAACGGCATCGAAAATGGATTAACGGTTTGAATTTTATGCACGAAATGGTGAAAACAGAAAAACGGGAAGAAAAAAGTTGTGTTGTCAGACGAGCACGGCCATGCGTGTGCATGGCACAGGGCATGTGTGCACTCTGCCTTTTTTTTGGCACGCCCGTGCGTGCTGTCAGGACTTTGGTTTTGTGTTTTTTGTACTTTTTCACCCATTTCTGTTTTGAATTGGCCTTTGGTGTAAACATGAAAGTTTTAGATAATTTTGTTTTCTTTACAATAGTTTTGGTTTGACTTGAAAATGTTTTGTGGATTTTGAGTTATGATGAAAACACTCCAAGTGGGTCTTGGAGAAATTTTAAGTAAACTTAGCATAACTATTTCCAAGTCAACCCAAAACTTAGGGTTTGTTTTCAAGTTTCAAAACTTGAGTATTAAGAGTCAAAATAGGATGTTTAAGAGTATTTAACCTATGTCTTGTTGAATCAAACTTAGTCTTTTTTGAAAATGAATTGGTTTTACAATATGATAAAGTGAGACGAACTTTGTGATCTTTATGATTTCGTCGTATTTGGCCTGTGAAACCACATGTATACTCAACTGCACTCATATGTGATCTAAGTGTATACATAGTTGAGGCATTAGAGTTTGTTTACTTAGTTTTGGTTCTATTGTCTTAATTGTTTCAGAGTTGTAAAACGATAGACGAACTTTGTCGAAAAATGATCTTTAAGGTCGAATACTTTGCAAATCTTTTGTGAATAGTTTAATATCATTATATGAAGATATGTGAATGATTGGTAGATGTTGAATATTAGGTTTATCATAGTACGATGTATTTTCTCCTTTACTTGGATTGTGAGAAATTCTATGAGTTGTTGAATTATATGATGTAATTGGTGTTGATGAATGCATATATGTTAAATGATGGTGATATTGTTGGTGTGTACATATATGTTAAATGATGATATGGTGATGACTCTTATTTGAATTATGACTTGTCGATCGTGTGGACGTAAATACTTGATAATCCAATTGTTGGTGAACTAATCAATGTACATGGAGGTGTACGCTTACATTGTTGTTGGTGAATGTATATGTTAGGTGATTTTGCATTATTGAGTCTTTGCTTGTATGTCCATGCATCATAGTCATATTGAGTCATATGAGAAATGTAAAAGGAGGTGTACTTTTACATAAGTGAATTGTAAAAGGAGGTGTACTCTTACATATGATGTTTTTGTTGCATCACGAGGTGACGACCTTTGTTGGTGATGATACCGCATGCATCAAGAAGAGTCTAGAACATTGCATGTATTTGAATAGTTGATGAGTCGTGTCATAATTGAATATGTGACTTGGTGAATTCGTGCATTGGTGAAATTTGGTGAGTGTTGTGATTATGTGGATTGGTGTATATGTACATTGGTGGATTTTGTTGATGATTGTGAATATTTGAACTAGACTCTAATTGCATGTCTTACTTGCTTGTGCTTATTGTAACAACCTAATTTTCACTAGATTATTTTTTAATTGTTTTAATGTGTGTTTGTATGTACTTATATGTGATTAATTGCCTCTGTGTGTATTTTGGGTGCATTTTAAAGGGTTTTAGTGCTTAAAGGGTATTTTGGTCATTTTGCAAGTAAGTGTAAATTAGTAATTTCATGGTGAGGGTTATTTTTAGTGTTTCAAGTGAGAACCATTATTTTTACTAAGTTACTATTCGGTAGTGGTAATTGGTTTTGAACCGATAATTATTCGATAACTTTTAACAGTTAGTGGATAGAAACTTTGGGAGTTAGTTTATAAGTGTTGTGAGCCCATTAAAACATTAAGAGGGTTACGCCCAATTGTGTAGAGACTATATAAGCATTAGTCATTAAAGAAAATAAGGTTACACAATCATTTCATAAGTTTTTGAGAGAGGTAGAGAGAGAAGGTGCTAGAAGTAAAGAAAAGGGTTTTGAAGAAAGAAGAACAAGGAGTGCAAAAAGAGGGTAGAGAATCAAGGGATTGTAGCTAAAGTGAAGCCTTAGCTTAGAATTGTGA
>Ga0315914_1002225_pt1 | contig 29677 bp, 19 predicted proteins | sample MpolenodulesMG_FD_203920 | JGI IMG/M metagenome (GOLD analysis project Ga0315914, IMG submission 203920) | Medicago polymorpha root nodule microbial communities from Los Angeles, California, United States - elongated nodules | ecosystem: Host-associated > Plants > Roots > Nodule | place: USA...
TACTTTTACATTAATAAATAAAAAATAAAAAATATATATATATATATATATATATATATATATATATATATATATATATATATATATATATAAGAATTTTTTTTAGATAAACAAAATGACAATAACATAAATGGAGAAGTTAGATTCGAACCAAATCACGATATTAAACTTATTAATTTTGATATTTTTTTCAAATAAGTCGGGACTTGTGAACTAGGAAAAAGAAAGTTATTCGAATGATAAATGATGTGAAACGAAAGTGTGTGTACCAAAGACAAAGACAAAAAAAAAAAGGTTTTATACCCTCTCAAAAAGAATATTTGGACTAAAAACTCAAGTGGTAACAAATGTATCGTTTAACTCAACAACACTCGGGTAATAATTAATCTCTTTTAACTTAATTAGATGTCACGAGTATTGATAAAACCTTTTAAATACATTAATGTTAATCTTTTTAAGAGGGAGATTTATCATTTATTGTTATCCTAGTCTTTTTTTTTGGGCCTATTTGGGTCTTAACAAGTTGGTTTTTACGGTTATGCAAGTAGAATGCTTTGTTTAAGGGCAAAATAATGCACTACTTTATTCTTTATATTTATTTTTTTTAAGTAATCTAGTAGATAGAGCTCAAACAATTTAATTGTAGAGAAGTGAGGTGTTTAGGGTTTAGGGTTCAAACTCCGACCCTACATATAATATAATATACAACATCTCTACTGACCGAGCTAACCTCACATATATACTTTTGGAAGAATATGATTATTAATGATGTGAAAAATATTATATGAGCCGTAGCAGCAAAATAGTTTTGGAAGAAAAAAAACAAGTAAAAAAATATGAGAAGAAGGAAGACCTCGTAAAAGGGAACTAAAGCAAAAGGGAGAATGATGAGGATGTGAAACGGAAAGATAAGAAAAGAGGGGACCCACCCACTAATGTTGGTTTAGTTTTGTCTATCGGACGGAACAATTGGCTGCGAAGAACAGGGAAGTGAGGAGTCCATGTCAAATCAAACTGCCTTGCTTCCATCACCATCAATGTCCAATGCCTCTCCCCTCCACCTCAAAATAAAATGCTTCAACACACTCATCATTATCATAACCAAATATTTCCATTATTACAAGAATGTTCTTTCAATAATTATAATTAAAATTTGATGTATTTGACACCGTATAAACATAGTACATTACTTACTATACAGGCTCTCTGCACCCATGGACTAATTCATTAGAATGTAGTTGATTTTTAATAAAAGTATAATGAGAGTATGAGAGAGAAAGTTGTCACAAAAGTTGTTTAAAAATGATTGTTCAAATATTATTTCTCGATTTTTATTACTCAGTGTTTTTTAAACAGTTTTATTACTCGGTGTTAAATCAAAATAGTTTTTAGCACGTTTGATGACTTTAAGTTATTAGGTTGTTGTCCACAAAAAACTAAAATAAAAGTGACAAAGAGTGAGTATGATAAAATTAGAAATGAGTTTAAGATATTCATTTTTATTGGTGCACATCAGAGTGGATTGAATTTTAATATGATTATTTTATCATATGTACAAAACGGGTTTTAAAGGTATGAATATGCGGATTATTTAACATTAATGAACTTCTAATGAATTTATTTGACATGCAAGGTGAACTTTTTCCTCCAATTGAGTTTTTCTTAATTCAAAGTAGTGAAGATTCAAACTCTAATATTTTGTTTAAGATAAAAGTTTATCACACACAAACAAAGTTTGAGTGTAGCATGGTAGTATGTTATATATTTTTGGATCAAGTAGTCTAGTATGTTTAAAAGATATTTTTTTCCCTTACAAATGTGACCGGATAAAGTATATATTATATTCCGTGTTGTCAACCATGTACATGACTTGCAAGCATTTCGTATCTGGATCCCTAAGCATATGCTTATGATATCTCTCATGACAAATTGATCAAAGCTACAGTAAATCAAAATCAATATGGTTGATAGTGATCTCATACAAAAGAAGCATAAAAAATAAAAAATAAGTAACAAATACAATTATTAACAAATATCTCCAATTATCTCTCAAAAAAAAAAAACAAATATCTCCAATCCTCCTTAATAAAAAAATCTCTCCAATCAAATTAACACATCTCAACGATCAAAAAATATTTGATTTATAATAGATTTTCACAACGTTACTAGTATTGTGCGTATCGAATTGATTACCTCAAGTGGAAGAAAGTTATAAAAAAAATAAAAAACGGAGAAGAAAAGAAAAATCTTTATCAGTCACTAATATTACATGCTTGTTTGGTAAAAAAATAAAAAAAAAGATGACATGCTTGTTTGTAGCTGTTAGTTCAATTTAATCCTGACTATTTTGTTTTAGTAGTCACGTTGAAAATGAAAATGAAAATGAAAATAGTATAAAAGAAAGAAAGAAAAAGAGAAATAGGAGAAAGCAAGGCAATTGGAAATCCCATGCGTGTTTGGTTTGTAAGAGTGAGTGATGGACGTTTTGATTCTTGGGGTGTAGTAGTAGTAGTAGCAGCAGTAGGGGGCTTATTATTCACATTCACATTCACATGTTCGCTGCTCTCTTGTATTTGTATTTGTATTTGTTCTGCCTTCACCACAGACACAGACACAGCAGTGTGAAGAGTGAAACGAAAGGGGTCATGTTATACTTCTCCTTTACCTTTACCTTTACCTTTACCACACTTCTCTCATTTCCATTTCCATTTCCTTTTCCTTTTTAGTACTCTACTATACTCTTTTTTGTTTCTTCCCCAAAACAACCGTTGTTCCATTATCATTATGCCTCTCAGCTTCCTTCTTCTCCTTTTCTTCTTATTATTCCTCTCCCACCAACCTCTCTCTTCCGCTTCAGAGCCTCGCAACCCCGAAGGTCATTAACATTTTTTTTTTTTTTTTTTTCATAAACCGTTCATTAATTAATTCATTTCAAACTATTAACATTAGTTAAATTGCAGTGGTGGCTTTAATGAGTATTAAAGAAGCACTAAATGATCCACACAATGTATTAAACAACTGGGATGAATTCTCTGTAGACCCTTGTAGTTGGTCTATGATTACTTGCTCTTCTGATTCCTTTGTTATTGGCCTGTAAGTACTTCTTCTTACTTCTCTTCCATTATTAATTATTACCTTTTCACTTTCACTCCTTTTTGTTTGCAGGGGTGCTCCTAGTCAATCTCTCTCTGGAACTTTATCTTCAGCAATTGCTAATTTAACAAATCTTAAACAAGTGTTGGTCACATCTTCCTATTCCAATCTCATTTGTCCTTTCCCAATTTTCATCTTTTTTTTATTAATATTTCTTACAATGTTTCTTCTTGTCGTTTTCTTTATTCTTGTTTTTTCAAATGTTTTTTTTTTGTTTGTAACTGTTGTTTTGGTATGAAACTTGTTAGGGACTATTTTTGAGTCTCTATCAACTCTGAGAATGTTTGTTTAGTTCCAAATAATTGCTACTATGAAACAAACAACCTTTGGAACATTTTTTTTTTGTTTTTTTTGTGTGAAATTGTTGGAGTGTTTTCTGATTTGGGTTTGTTGGTTGAAATGTAGGTTACTGCAGAATAACAATATCTCAGGCAAAATACCACCGGAACTTGGAAACCTTCCAAAGCTTCAAACTTTAGATCTTTCAAATAACAGATTCTCTGGGTTCATTCCATTTTCACTGAATCAATTGAATAGTCTTCAGTATATGTGAGTATTTACTGTTTCAATGTTTTGTTCTACCTCTTTTTGTGCATCAAATCTTCATAGATAATATTAAATATATTACCATATGATTATTATATTTATATTGTTTTGTTTGCACGCAATGAGTGCAGGAGGCTGAACAACAATAGCTTGACTGGACCCTTTCCTGTTTCACTGTCAAATATCACACAGCTTGCTTTCTTGTGAGTATGGTTAAAACTATTTGTCAACATCTTTATCATGAAACTCAGATATGCTAATTGCTAACTCTGTACATTCAGGGACTTGTCTTTTAACAATCTCACTGGACCGTTGCCTAAGTTTCCAGCTAGATCATTCAAGTATGCTTTCTCTTTCTTTCAAATGTGGACAAGATAGTGTTCCATTGTTTCAAACTTATAATAATACTTCAGTGTTTCAATTGCGCCTTTGTCTTGATTCTTCACTGTTACTTTTGTAGCATTGTGGGGAACCCATTAATTTGTGTAAGCACCTCTATTGAAGGCTGCTCTGGATCAGTGACCCTTATGCCTGTTCCTTTCTCTCAAGCAATATTACAAGGTGTATACCCTTCCACCTCCATTCCTGAACCTGGTTCCTTATCTTTTCTTCATAAAATTGTTTTTTTAACCCGTGTTATATTTTCATTTGTAGGAAAACACAAGTCCAAGAAACTAGCAATTGCTCTTGGGGTTAGCTTTAGTTGTGTTTCTCTATTAGTCCTGTTTTTGGGGCTCTTTTGGTATAGAAAGAAAAGACAACATGGAGCCATCTTGTATATTGGTGGTATGTAGCACTGGAACAATGGTTCTCATTATAGATTATCTAGTTCAAAAGTGGTAGTGTTAGAAATTAATTAGTATTTATGATGTTCGCACTGTTGCAGATTATAAAGAAGAGGCTGTTGTTAGCTTAGGAAATCTCAAACATTTTGGTTTCAGAGAGCTCCAACACGCAACAGATAGTTTCAGCTCCAAAAATATACTTGGTGCTGGAGGTTTTGGCAATGTTTATAGAGGGAAGCTTGGAGATGGCACGTTGGTGGCTGTGAAAAGGTTGAAAGATGTAAATGGTAGTGCTGGCGAGTTACAGTTCCAAACAGAATTGGAGATGATTAGCTTGGCAGTTCACCGCAATTTACTTCGCTTAATTGGATATTGTGCTACTCCTAATGACAAAATTCTGGTTTACCCTTACATGTCTAATGGCAGTGTGGCCTCCAGGCTTAGAGGTACTTAATTCCCTCTATACTAGCTCTCGGACTTTCTAATTTTAAACATGCAGTCATGATTTATAAGTAGTAATTGAGCTTTGAACTCTTTTGGGAAATAATTTGACTAATCGCTAAGAATTCAAGTGATAAGCTAGAAATGGTCTGAATATTCAGATAATTATGGTTGTTGATTTGCTATTACTTACTAGTCTCTCACTACTGTAAAGAGAAGTGATAAAGCTAGTTGATTTTCTATTTTCTTAATTGTTTATTACAAGGCTTAATTAGCCATTGAATCTTATTACATTCACTTTCCTGTTGATTAATATCATGCATGTGATGTAATAGGAAAATCGGCTTTAGATTGAAACACAGTCATAATCAAGATTTATAAGTAGCAATTGAACTCCACTCTTTTGGGAAATAATTTGACTAATCACTAAGAATTCAAGTGATGGGCTAGAAATGGTCCGAGTATTCCGATAATTATGGTTGTTGGTTTGCTATTATTTACTTGTCTCTGGCTACTGTAAAAGAGAAGTGATTAAGCCAGTTGATTTTTTACCTTCACTTTCCTGATTTTTCATATCATGTCTGATGTATAATAGGAAAACCTGCTTTAGATTGGAACACAAGAAAGAGGATAGCAATTGGAGCTGCTCGGGGCCTTCTGTATCTTCATGAGCAATGTGATCCAAAAATCATACACAGAGATGTAAAAGCTGCTAATGTGCTTTTGGATGATGATTATGAGGCTATCGTTGGTGATTTTGGCCTTGCAAAGCTCCTTGATCATGCTGATTCCCATGTCACCACTGCTGTACGTGGCACTGTTGGACACATTGCACCGGAGTACCTCTCGACTGGCCAATCATCTGAGAAAACTGATGTGTTTGGATTCGGCATTCTCTTATTAGAGCTTATAACTGGAATGACAGCCCTTGAGTTTGGGAAAACCTTGAATCAAAAGGGTGCTATGCTAGAGTGGGTAAGTCCATACTCCACAATCCAAACATTCTTGTGCATTTAATTCATGGATATTAAACACGATTCTTTGGTAATCTAATATCTAAGCTATATAAATATATGATGTTTAACTCTTCATTAATAGTTTCTCGTGCTTAGCTTTTCCTTGATCTTTTCAATATGTATTGATCTACACTTGACAAAGGGTTACAAATTCTTCTATCAAAATGTATTAATATTATTGCATATTTGATGTTTGTGTGTATTGAATATTACACTACACTATACTATAATATTATTATTGAAAAGTTGGAAAGGAAAATTATAGCTTAATGTGGTAGGTATGTTTTCTGATGTCATTAACTTAAAGTTTATTCTGATATGAATGTTCACACATCCTTATGGTAATTGCTAAGAAATATGCCAAAGTATAGCTTATTCTGCATCTGCAATTTTTTAGTCTGCTCTGAAATCTGAAGTGTACTTCTAGTAAAATACTCCTGACTTGCGATGCACTGCACTATAGGGACATTCTTTTAATATGCATGTACTGTTATGGTAGGGTAATTTAAATTTAAATATGTAATATATGTAAATATAATGTGATATTATTAAGATGATGAGTGTTATTTGAACAACTTTTAATTGACAACTTATGGAGACAATCATAATTTGCAAAGAAAAAATAGGTATTGCACTAAAATCAAAGCAATAGAGAGATAAAGTAAAAAATAATGTGAATATGAGAGAGAAAGTTGTAATAAAAGTTGTCACAAAATGGATGTTCAAATATCATTTCTCTATTAAGATACCCAAAAGAAAATATGACCGCCAACTGTGTAGTTGGTGACACTAGGCTGACACCTGCTCCCTGGTACATGTCCTTGAAATGAAATAGGTATCTGTATGTTAGGTAAAATAATTGTATATACCTCAGAGTGACTAGTGATCAATTTTTGTTGGTGTCCTCACAGGTTAATAAAATACAGCAAGAAAAGAAGGTTGAAGTTTTGGTGGACAAAGAACTAGGGAGCAACTATGATAGAATAGAGGTTGGGGAAATGCTTCAAGTAGCTTTGCTTTGCACCCAATATATGACAGCTCACCGGCCGAAAATGTCCGAAGTGGTCCGGATGCTTGAGGGAGACGGACTTGCTGAGAAGTGGGCATCGACACATAATTATGGAAGTAACTGCTGGAGCCATAGTCACAGCAACAACAGTAGTAGCAATAGCTCATCTCGTCCTACCACTACTTCAAAACATGATGAAAATTTTCATGATCGTTCAAGCATGTTTGGCATGACCATGGATGATGATGATGATCAGTCTTTGGATTCCTATGCCATGGAACTCTCTGGCCCTAGATAAATTAGAAAAATAATGAAGAAAATAGTAGGAAGATACAAAAAGGATCAGAAGCTCTTTTAGCCATATAAATCTTTAAAAGCAGATTTTATTATTATATTAACTTTGTTTAATCCGTGATATAACCAATGTATATATTCTAAAATACAATTTTGTTATTTGGGGTTGTAGATATCAGTAGAGTGTACTGGTACAGTTGTGCTTATTATTATGCTACTGTGCATTTGATTTGGATGCAATATTATTTCATGGTAGAAGGTAAACATCATGAGATTCTTTGGTATTCAGTATATGAAACAGAAACAAAGGCAGAATGATGTATTCTTAGGTTTTGAGTTGACTGAAGATGAACATGGCAACAAGCAATATGAAATTATCTTCAGTGTTGTAACCAGGTTACATTGATGTTCAAACATGTGAAAAGTATGAGTGAAGGTCACGGTCTAAGCTTTCATGCTTCAGCTGTTAAGGGTCATTTTCAACCTGATGGTTTTGCAGGGTCACGCGCCTATTCTTTTTCTTTATTTGGTGTCTTTTTCTATGCTCCTTTGCCTTTCTGTCTTGTTTCTTATCTTCATTGGTCACTGCTTTAGTCGGTATTGTCTTGTTTCCTTTTAGTACCCAGACCTCAGTAGCTGTTTTTCTTTGACTCATTGCCAGCTTCCTAAAGTGTTATTTTTCGTTGCATCTATGTCACTACATATATACCACACACATGTTTTGTAATCTTTGATTTGTGATTTATAGTTTTAATTTAGAATAGATTTTGGTACGGTATGTTTAGATAGATTTAAATATTAAGGATATAATTATAGAATATTTTTAATAGGCTTAAATAGACAATTCGTCACTGCAAATATAGGTCATTTGAAATTTTTGTCTATGAAATTACTAATCTTTCTATTTTGTCACTGCAAATATTAATCATTTTAGTTTTAATCCTAAGTCTCCTAATCTCGCTGATGTGGCTATGATTAGCTGACATTGCAAAATGGTTGCTGACTCATAGAAACTCACAGGAAAGGACGAAAATGCCCTTAATGACTAAAGACAATTGAGAAAGTATAAGTCTACCCTTCTTCTTCCTTCCTTGGGCACCACCAAACCCAGTCTTCACACTGCCGTTCAACTCTTGGTCCACCACTCATGCCGCCGCCGTCGTGTTTCACCTTCTTCCTCTTTCGCCGTCGTGTTCCACCACTCATTCCGGTGTGTTTCACCTTCTTCCTTCGATATCATCTCCTTCACCATCTCTCTCTTTCTCTCTCTCAAACCTAATAACTGTCACTATTTAATCTTCAACCCCATCAATCTTTAAAAATCAACATCCTAAAATACCATAATCCTTCCCTCTTCATCTTCTCCAAGTTCGATTTAGACCTAGGAGTGAAAGAGAGAACGAGGAAGAACTGAATTGAGGGTGAAAAGAAGAATAAGAAGCTTGAATCATATTTGGAAGGAAGATAAATAAAGAAGGGTTTATGAAGAGGATGAAGAAGAGTGAAAAAATGTTGATTCTGCCTATGTGTTTCTGGGAAAAGATAATTGTGTTGTGGTTGTTAATGTCTTAATTTTTTTATTTTTTTTTGTGTTGTTGATTTAGAAAAAGATAATTGTGTGACTGTTTGGGGAGTGGTAGGGATGAAGGAAGAAGAAATGGGTTTTGGATGAATTGTTGAGTCTTGTATTAATTTCTATAACTGTCAAAACCTAGAAATTGTTGAGTTTTTTATGAATTGTTACCACTGTTGAAATTGATGATGAAGCACACAACAAAAGAAAAATAAAAATAGAAGAAGCAAAGTTGGGATGGCAGGAATATAGGAAGAAATTGTTGAGGAGACTTATGAAGAAATTGATGATGTCCACAATGCTGCTGTGAATGTCGAGTGAGAAGAAGAGGGAATAAGAGGGAAGATGAAGACATGGGCATTATGGACATTTCATGCGTGGTCAGTTTCATTAAGGGCAAAAATGTCCTTTTATGTCTCCTTTGCTGACATGGCATCATTCATACCCAGTCACCATTAGCTACGTATGCGCCACGTTGCTAGTTACCCTCCACCTCATCAAAAAAACGTAATTATGATCAAATTTCAAATAATTAATATTTGCAATGGCAAAATGAAAGGATTAGTAATTTAGAGACGAAATTTCAAAAATGACCTATATTTGCAGGAATGAAATGTCTATTTAAACATTTTCAATAAATTATTTGCTATCACATATTGAGTTGAGGTGATCTCAAACTACGACTGGTGTTGGTTTATTGGGACGGAGGATGGCGACGCTAACCCTTCAGCGGGAGCTGTTGAACATGCAAGCACTTAAGGGGGCTCGTTTGGTGCGTAATGACAAGCGTAGACAAATGATAGTAAAAAAGGCATAGCACTCTAATTTGTTTATTAAAAAACCCTACCTTTTTTTTTCTTTTCTTTTCTTTTTTTTACAAAACCCTACCCTCTTGGTGCATATTAAAGGGAAACTAATGCTAACCAAAAATGAGATTCTTTTTTCCTTAAAAAAAAAAAAACTTTTTTGGAATAATTTAAAAACAAATTTTGTGTCAAAAAATAATAGATAACTAAAAGTAAAACAAATTTGCACATCATAGAAAAACCCAAAATAATAATTCAATTAATGATAATAATTTCAATATTCAATTAACGGTAATTGATAAAATAGAAGGTTATGATTGTATATGCAACGTTAATACTGCATAATGTTAATTATAGTATAAAAGCTCTTTCTCTAAAAAAAAAAAGGTATAAAAGCTCTTAATTTCTATTTCTAATTCTAGCTTGTAAAAAATGATTCTTGGATTCACCTGCAAATTAGTAATTAATCAATGGTTTTTTCTACATTACCCTCTCTTGTTTAGGGGGTATTTACACATTCAAGATATCAACCAATCAAAATATAATATACAATGTAACATTAAATGTCAAATAAATGAGTCAATTTTTCTATAAAAAATAATCTATTTTAATAAGGTAACTTTTAATTTTTATTTAATTCTATTTAGGTATACAATCTTAATTAATTTACACTATAAGACCTGTAACAATTAAAATTTCACATCAAATTCAACTCATGGGGTGTGTTTGGTAACACGAATAAGTTAGTTTATAGCTTGTTGGATTAGCTTATAAGCTTGTTTTGATATAATAAAATGTGTTTGGTAAAAAGCTTTTTTCACTAGCTTATAGCGTTTTTTGAGAAGTTATTTAAAGTAGCTTTTGAGCTTATAGCTGATAGTTTTCTTTATATTTTCTTCCAATTTTAACCCTATTAATTTAATTTGATTATTTTTTAATAAAACAACATGTTCATGGCTTAAAAAATAACGGCCAAGTTCATAGCTTATTTTTTAATAAAACAACATGTTCATGGCTTAAAAAATAACGGCCAAGTTCATAGCTTATTTTTTAATAAAACAACTGCCACGTTTTCTCCTTTGAAAAAAAATTGTCATGCTTTATTTTATTTTTTAATGAACACTTTATATTTATTTCTTAAAAGAAATGCTTTATATTTAAGTAAAATTTTATATATTCTTGCTAACATTTTTTTTCCACCTTCCTCTTATTTTTGGGATTCATAAAAATTAAAAGTTATCTTATTAAAATTGATTTTTTTTTTTATAGAAAAATTAACTCATTTATTTGACATTTAATGTTGCATTTGTATATTACATTTTGATTGGTTGATATCTTGAAAGGGTAAATACCCCCTAAACAAAAGAGGATGTAATCTAGGCCTCACCTTAATCAATACAATGGTGAAAAGGAAGGCAGTTAATGACATATAGGAGTAACACATGCAATCATTATTTTAGGATTCACCGTAAATTATACAATTCATGCATGCAATTTTTTTTTTCAAATTAATTTTTTTTGTTAACGCTTCGATTTCTAGGGGAAAAAAACTTTAGTAATTCAAATTTCGAGTTCGATTGAAAAGTAAGTAAAATCTGATTAAAATTTGTTCCGACAAAGAATCAAAATTAAATTTTTTAGAACAATTCTTTTTTAATGGAATTCATTAACCACTTAAATCCAATTAATTGGTATGAATTAATTTATTTTCTACTAGACATGAATTCATTGCATACATGTGATTTTTTTTTACCATATAGCGCATAAGAAATTAGATATTTATATTCCATTTTTTATGGCATATCGTATATCTGTTTAGAGTAAATAGGATGCACATCGACATCATTCAATAACAATCGTGTATTCGGCCAAATCACCTTATTATATTTCACTTTAATAGTATGGCATGAAAAAATTGTTAATTTCATTGGATGTCAGTGTAAAATTGATTTACATTATCGGAGCATATTCATTAAACTCATATTTTTCTATGTTTGACAGAAAATATTCTTTAGATATTTATTTTTAACGTACATGCCCCCATTTCTTTATTTAATCTCTAACACATTTCTTTATTCAAGGACAATCAATCAAAAAAAGGTAGACATATATTTCAGTTTTTATTTAATTTTAATTTTAATGCTCTTAATTAGAACTAGGTCAAGTAGTTTTTTTTATATTCGTTTATAAAAAAAAATTGACAAATATTTGTTTATAATTTATTCGAATTTTAAACATTTAATACATAATTTTTTTTATTGATTTATTTGTTTATTTGCTGAGTTATTCCGCTGATTGAGTGCTTGTTGATTTTTTTTGGGCCAAACTACCCTACTATAATACAACACGCAGTATAATGAATGGTTCAGTCACTCAGTGTGTGTTTTATTCCTCGCAAAAGGCACCTGCAATTTCTCCTAAACTTATGCCTCATGAATGCTAGAACTCCGTTATACAGATTGGACAAATTATAATACAGCTCATGATGAACTATCAAGGGATAATGTATCAATTTTTTTGCCTAATAAAAAGAGTTACCAAGTATAGCTTAATATTATAAAAGAAAGAAAATAAAACTGAGTATGTAGCCTCTGACGTGCTGGAACACTCGTGGCGCCCTAATACCGCCGTTTCAATTGCATCTTTATCAGTTGAGTTATCATAAACACGTATCTTTTTGTTTTTTCTTTTCTTTTTGTATTGTTTCGATTCACTGTGTTATGATCGCCTTAGCAGCGCTCTCTGTTAATGATGTTTTGCTTGCTTAGTTTCTTAGCTTGTTTCTGTATTGTTTTCCACCAAATATTTCGGTTGTAGCATTCAAATAAATCTTTATTTTTTTGTTGCATTTATCAGACATTTGTTTGAGTTTGGAAGTGGTAGTAATCTGATTGACATTGCTTTTACTTAATTTTTTTTAATTTTTATAAATGCTTTTATTTATGTTGATATATATATGTGAAGTTCACAACACAAGTATATCAATTTGGTGGTAGGTTAGGGTTTAGAGATTAGCAATGATAATCTGAAATTAACAAATAAATACACCAATAAGTTGTATGGTTGATCATTTGCAATGAGTATCTGTTGATAATTGATATAGTTCCAGTAATTTTTCCATACGGTTGCATTCATCCCATCAGCCTCGAATCGCAGTCACCCAACATGTGACCATCTGATTTGATCCAGATCCGACAGTCCAAAAATTACTTATTTTTATTTCTAAAAAAAAATTAAAATTGTCTGCTTTGAACTCTGAACCGACTGTTTGATCTTAATTGATCGATAAAGAATCGTTGATTGCACTGCACGGAAACCGTATATCAACCTCCTATTTTGCATAGTTCTATTATACTTTTGATTTGTCTCAAATTTACAATATTAATACTTTTTTTTTTTTGAGCAGGCTAGCATAGATCATGGTTGGTGCAATCTCATCTACAGATGTGCAAAGACATAATGCGGGTAACATGAATGATATGATTAGTGACTTACCTGAGGACGTTCTTCTTGATATTCTTTCTTTAGTCCCTACCAAAGATGCTGTAAAAACCTCCATATTAGCAAAAAAGTGGAAACACTTGTGGACTCACTTACTCTTCTTTGATTTTCAAATTCCTCATTTTTGTGATGGGTTACACCACCAAAATTTGAAGTCAGCAGATTGCCTCTTCGATCTAGTTGGAAGACTACTTCACAAATCTAATCACATAGAAAGGCTCTGCATTAAGGTGCAAGGAATTGATATATATGATGCATGGAAAGTTAATCTTTTGTTATCTTATGCACTGAAGCACAAAGTCCTTGATCTTAAACTTTCCCTAAATTTTATAGATTCTAGGTTTAAGTTACCCCATAATTTCTCATCTTCTCACTCATTGAATAAGTTGTATTTAGAATCTGGCGTCCATATGTTTATACCTGATGGTATTTGCTTCCCAAATCTGAAGACATTATATCTTTCACGTCTTTCCTTCAATAATGAGATGTCGGCCCAACGACTTCTCTCTGGGTGCCCTATCCTTGAAGAGTTGACCTTATATAAATGCATATGGATTAACATAAATCAGATATGTGTTGCAATTTCCACATTAAGGAAGTTAACCCTCCATTTTAAATCTTCTTCTCTAGATTATGGCTATTTTCCAAGTTGTATAGTCATAATTGATGCTGTGAATCTTTTGTCTTTAAGTTGCACGAGCAATCCAGCTATAAAATGTATTCTTGTTAAACCAACCTCCATAGTTGATGCATATATTGATCTTAAGTTTTCCTATCCTGAAAATCCACTATATGTTTCTCATTGTGCAATGGAGCTATTGAGTGAACTTGTTAGTGTCAAGTCTCTCAAACTAACAAATAATACTATTCAGGTATGTTTGAATATGTACCAATCATCTTTTATTTTTATTTTTAAATATTGTATAAGAAAATGACTATTGACAATGTTCTCCCCGTTATGTGCTTCTTTATTCATTGCATGTTCTTTATATGTCACAATAATGAATCTATTTTTGTTTACTTAACCAGCGTTTTTCTTATCCAAGGAACAGTGGTCATCTTTTGCCTTCATTCAACAATTTGACGAAACTTGACATGATTTTGGGGTATTCTTATGTTAGTTGTGACCTATTAGTTGATATTCTCGGTAAGACTCCTAAACTGGAAGTTCTTCACATTTCCAAGGTATATCTTATATCTTGCATCATTTCTTCTACTTCTTATGTCTTGTCTCACAACTAATAATTTTTCTTTCCATTGACTTGTATATTGGTTCTTGTTTAGGGATATTGCATAGTCTTGGATAATGAAGACTTGACATCAGATTCTTTGCCTTGTTGTATCAAATCTTCTCTCAAATTATGTTCTTTTTCAGATTTTGATGGAGATAAAATTGAAATCCAATTGGTAAAATGTTTGATAGAAAATGCCACAGTCCTAGGAGAGATCAACATATTTTGTTCTGGAGGTTTATCATCAAATTTGAAGAAGCTGAGTGATGTTAGGAACCATGTGCAATCTTTAGGCCTGGGAAGTTGCGTTATCAAATTTCACTGAATTTCCTTTTTCTTTTTCTTTCTTATATTTTGTTCTTTATGAGAGGGAATTCAAATTACTCATCTAACTTTATTCTGAAACTAGAGTATGATTCCATGAAATAGCTTCAACTGTTTTTTATGGAACTACATGTTACATCTCAAGCACATGAGTGCAAACTACTTTGAGATGCACTAGACAAAGTTTTTGTTTTATGCATGATTTCTATGTTATGATAAAATTTACCTTCACATTTGTTATTTTCCCATGTATTTGATAGAATCGAAAACATACGGACCATGTTCTGTTTGATTGGTAAATGATCAATTGTTGCTGGAAATGAAACCATTTATATGTTAAGAATGGTTGTTCTTGCACCTTGACGGCAATGAAGATTGACAAAGATATTTCTATAACATGTCTTTCAAAAGATTTCCTTTCCTCCTTCTAAAGGCTAAAATAAAGGGATATATATGTAACTAGTTGTCCTCTGAGGAATGTCAAGTTATTGTAAGGAACACAGATCAAAAACTTGATCGTATCTTCATTACCAAGCAACCAACTAATGTTATTAAGATGGTTTGCACATTCTGCTTGATTCCATTTGTAGAGGAATGAAAGTCCTTTAATCAAAATTGAATCATCAATGGTTTTACATGTATAACGCCCCTTCTTGCATCATGTATCTTGGTTTGGCCCCAAGATTCTCTTAGATAACTTCAATTATTCCCTTTGATACCACATTGTGCAATACTTCTCCCTGAATCTTTGCCATGCATCAAAATAGGCTACGACACAATAGCTGTGAATTCATGCTCCTTATGCTGCTTAGATAGGACATCTCCCACCGTATTCTCCAAACCCACCTTATACACTTTCTCAACAATGCAGCCACATCACTCCTTGAATAACGTCTACACCACCCAACCCCAAGAGATAAGGCAACAATAATTATTGACGAAAATTACAACCCGAATACGCCCATCATTCACGATCCCCTAATATGATGAATCAAAGTTTCCTTGTCGCATATTGATGGTGAGTGTTTTACCCCACAATGGTTCTCTCCTTTGGTTGCTACGTTGTTCGGTGGTGTTATTTCTTACATAGTTTGTTGTGGAATTAACACATCTGTTTGTCCAACCCATAAACACGTTAGATCTTGGTTAAATTTTTGACTAACTTGAATTCCAAGTAAATTCAAAATGACCTTGACCTGCTATACAATGTCTTTTTCCTTCGTGACAAGCTACTCTCACCTTCGGCGAACGAGCCTAATTTGGTTGTAGTCTAAGTTTATGGCATGACACGAGTGAGCTAGGACGATGAATTGTCATGCACAAGTTGCATTGCCTCGTAATAAGAGATTTTGGTTTGAATGTGATACTCCTCTTTAATACTTGTTCACTTTGTTTTCTCCATAGAAAACTTATATATATTATTACGCTGATGAGATATCATTCTTTACCATTATTTTTAAATTTCAATTACGAAATATGTTTGTGACCAAATGATGAATTTTCACTCGACATCAATCTAATTTTTTAATAAATTTTTAAAACTATTTTACATCAAATGGTACATTTTTTATTTTGGAAAAATACATAAAGAAACCAGTACATGTTGATTAAACTCCTTTGATAATAATACCCCCTTCTAAAAATAAAATAAAATAAAATGATACTCCCATGTGCTAAATTTGAAGTTGTTTTGAGAAAAATATTGTCCCAACTTAAAAATTCGTTGTTTTACAATATCATATTAATGTTGTTTTTTCTATTATACCATTAACTATTTATCGGTATATATATTTTTTAATGAAGAATAAATTTGTCAAATAACTCAATTTTTCTTTTCAATATATACATTTCTTAATTTCCAACAAAGGATCAAAATGAACTATAATTTAGAACTAATAGTTGTGCATTCTAAAAGTGAAATGTGAAATTATATTAGGAATGAATGTTTGACTGTCATATCAAAATATTCAAAATTATCACGTCAATTAATGTTTTTAATTTAAACGGCAGTGGTGAATATTTTGATTGGAGTGTGCAAATTTGTTTTTCACCGTCGACCACCAACATCATTAAGCTCGTTTTTTTTTCTTAGATGAAATAGTAATCCACTGAAAATAAACTCATACAATTATGACGTCTCAGGTTCGAACCTAGATCACGACATCCGACCTTGCAATTTTGATATTTACTAGTTGAGCTAGGACTTCTAAACTAAAAAAACTCGTTCTTTTAATTCTTTCAAAAGACAATAAAGAGATATAAAGAGAGTAAAAATAGATAAAAATATAAAAGAGTTGTCATAAAATAATTCGAAGCGGGAGTATGTTTTATCTAAAGAAAAAAGTTAACGTATGAGCGGTTTGATTGGGATTAGCGTGCAAAGTTTAATTAATGAATGAATTAAATATGTATGTCCTGGACAAGGGATAGATATAATGATGACTCAAAGAAGAGCTTCCGTATTGATGATTCATTGTTACGCTACACAAACACAAACACAACAAGGTGGTGAAATTAATCTACAAAACAACCATTGAATTCAAAGACTAATCAAACAAACTCTTTTTATTCCAATGTCATCATCATCATCATCATCGTCGTCGTGTCCCATTCTTTGTGCTTCTTTCAACCAAGACAATAGGTCAATTACTTTAATTTTTAATTTCCATAATCATTCATCATTTTCCTTAATTCGTTTTACAAACAACTTCTTCATTCATTCCTTGCTGCAGTTGCTTTGCTATTGGCACCAAAGATGGTTTCAAAATATTTGATACCAATACAGGAAAACTCTGTTATCAAAGAGGTAATTAATTTCTTCAATTCCATTCTCATCATAATTAATCACCTCCTAATTATTATTATTTCTTCACATAGATGTTGGAGCTTTCTCTATTGTTGAGATGTTGTTTACTTCAAGTCTTCTTGCTATAGTCGGTGCTGGTGATCAGGTATACTCGTTCGTACTCAACAATCATGTTTGGATTCACTTATTCGACACAACTTATCAAAACAGCTTATCACATCTTCATAACCTCTTTTCACCTTATTTTCATTATCAAAACAACTTATAGCTTATACAAAAACAATTTAACATTATTTTAATATTTTGCTTAAGCTTATTCAAAAAAATCATGATAAACAAGTATGATATAAGCTGCAAATTAAGTTGTTTATCCAAACAGAGTCTTATTTGATTTAGGGGTTTCTCTTCTCTCTCTGATTTGGTTGTGTATTGTTGTAACTTATGCAGCCATCTTTGTCCCCTCGCCGTCTCTGTTTGTTCAATACTACAACTGGTGCTCCTCTTAGAGAATTGAACTTTCTTACTTCAATACTAGCTATTCGCATGAATCGAAAAAGGTCACACATACAACATGCACCTCATAATGATTAGTATTGCACTGCCAATTGCCAAATGCTTTTTTATTTTATTTTGTATTTGTAATTAAGTAAATAACATTGTTTCCAGCTATACAAATTGATATGCTTATTTTTTACTCAATTTGATTTGGAGCTTACGTTGTGAGTTAGTTTACTTTTAGCTTAGAATTTTCTTCTGTTATTAAAATCCATGAAGTGGAAATAGGAAGGGTTGGGAAGAAAATTTGAAACATGTCAATTAGTTTTTGAGTTCGAAGATGTTTTCGTTGATCAAGGGTCTTTAGATAAGAGTGTTAACTAAACTGATTTTTCCTCTTTCTGGTTTTTTCAGACAACTATGGCCACATTATTTAATTTATTATTATATTGGGCAAATTCAACTTGACAAAGTACCTTCTAGATTACAATTTTTGTACTCAGCCAAGTTTCCTTTAAGTTTTTAATATCCTGGTTTACAATTTTTTTCCTTTCTTAAGTAAGCCAAGTTCAATGACCTGATCAGCATTCATTTTGATTATTAAGAATCATCTTAGCTGACACTTTTTCTCTCTAATGCAGACTCATTGTCATTTTACAAGACAAAGCATATATATATGAAATAAATAGTCTTTCAATCTTGGACACTTTCGACACGGTGCCAAATATTAAAGGTGAGGTTGGTGATAATACGTGATAAGATTTCACTCAGTCAGGAATTAATCTTTGACATAGGTTTGTGATAAGCATTGTTTTTCCTCCAAGTTACTTGAAAAGTTTTTATAGATTTCTTATTTCCATATACATATTATCCTCTGATAGACTAGCACCTTTCATTTTGACTTTTAGATGAGTGTGTCTCTTTTGTGCCTGTGATAAAATGAAAGAGAACGTGCTCATGCCTAACTAGGGCACCCATCTCACTGAGATGCAATCATATCAAGCTTCTACCATTATGTTCTATGAAGTTATCCTCCAGTTTAAATTAGGGATGAACACTCAAGATCAGAAACATCTAGTGAAACATCATTGTTAAACGAATTTAATTATTTATTTTATTTTTAAACTAGTACTTTTTAAAGATTTTGACTTGTTTATTTATTTTGTAAGCTATAGCTGTTAGATTATTATGCTATAGTCAACTGGACTGTGACCACAATGAACTTGATGTTTAATTATGCCAAGCTGATTGTTATGTTATGTATTATTGCATAAACTTATCCAAAACATATTTCTCTACAGGACTTTGTGCCCTTTCCCCTTGTTTGGATGCTTGCTACATGGCTCTTCCTGCTAGCACCACGAAAGGATCTGCATTGTTGTACAATGTCATGGATTGTAATTTACACTGTGAGGTTATGCCCAATTTTCCTTTATAAATTTATTTGCATGATAATATAAAATGGCTTTGTTACTTTATTATTCATGAATTCCATTGCTATTGTGCCTTCACTGTCTGGTAACTTCAATAGTAAGTGAGATGATGAAAACCTTGAAAATATAAATGTTCATGTTTTTATATCTTTTGCTGTTACTCTTTACTCATCCCTGCCTTCTTGATTCGGCATTTCTTGTTTATTTGAATAAAAAATCTCTTTTCTTCTTTGGAATTTCAAGAACTAACATATTTAATCAGTTACATAAACTGTATGCGTTAATTGCTTTGTGTGAGATTTCTTTATTTTGGGAGCATAGTAGGAAAAAGGTTTGGTTTGAAGTACACACGAAAAATTGACTTGTTCCATTATTTTATCACAAGTGATATTTTCGTTTTAAGGATATAATTGACACTGTTTTGTTTGCTTGTCTTCTAGAAAAAACTGATGTTCATTGTTATTGAATCTGAAATACAGATCGAGGCTCATCGTTCACCACTGGCTGCAATGGTCTTTTCTTCTAATGGAATGTATATAGCTACAGCATCCGAGCAAGGAACCTTAGTCAGAGTTCATTTGGTATCAGATGCAACAAAGGTGATGAAATTTATGTATTAGATACTGATAAGAGATAATAATGGTATTATTAGCCATTACTGTTTGTGTCTTTCTGTGTTTTTCTCTCTTCGAAGCTGCAAACAATACGATCTTGGTTAAAATTTTGTATTGAATCAAATAAGGGTGCAATCCTCACTTTAAATTGAAGTCATGGCAAACACACAGAGGTCCTTTACTAATAGTATTGACCTTGAGCTTATATGGGACAATACTTTCTTGATTTATAATGCTCATTTTTTTGGTTTCCATTCTTTGCCTTCAAGGTCATTCATACATGAGACATTCACAGTTGTTTATGCTTTTGATATTATATATGTTGCAATTTTACTTCAGGTGTAGAATCTGACAAATGTTTTTATTGCAGTCATATAGCTTCCGAAGGGGTTCATATTCATCTACTATATTTTCTCTGTCCTTTGGGCCATCAAAGCACCTTCCAGATATTCTTGCGGCCACTAGTTCTTCTGGTTCTATTCATCTTTTCACTCTTGGATTTGCTTCACATCCACGGTGAGAATTCAATTTAAAATAAAATATTCTCGCCTCACCAACTTTCCTAAGTGTTAGACTACTTTATTGATGTACACAAGTCAACATGTCACATAGGTTTGGATTGTTTCACCTCATTAAAACTTGAGCTAGCCTGATTTAAATTTAAATGTAAAACAACCTCTAACAACTGTGTTTGGCTTGGTCAAATACTCAAATGGACTTGTAAATAGCACTATAAAAGCCAAATAGTGAAAAAAATTAACTTAATGTCTTGAATATTGGGGGACAACTAACTATTAAGGGCCAAATAAGAAATGCCACTCTGAATTGAATATTTCCTTCTTGTATAGTTAAAGAAGTGGATGACATACTAGTTATTGCACGTTCAGATGTACACAACCCTTTGTGTAACTGGTTTTAGCTGTCCATATAATTTGGGGAAGCTTTGATTACTTTCAAAAGTTTTTGTTTTTATTTTTTATTTTTTTATTTTCTTCCTCTGAAATGGATTTGGAAATATGTCCTGTTTATGTTTGATGATTTTACTAGGAGCAAGAGATCAAGCGGTTTTCTTGGATCAATAATTCCTGATGCAGTGAATGATGTGCTGGATCCAGCTTATCATCATGTGCTTCATAATGCTGTTCCTGCAGGAGTCAAAAGGTTAAGTATTTTTATGTTGCTAGATTCATGTCTTGGGATGATATTTTATATGGGCCTTTCTAGACATTGGAACTATCTTATAGGAATATGATCCTTACTTTTATAATCAAGATCGATCGCATTATCTTTTTGGGGATTTATTGTGTCAGCCAAACAAGGATTTCTGATTATATAGTAGCAAGAAGAGTATTTGTATACACTTATTTTATAATATCTTCTGTTTGTCATACAGCTCTGCAGTAATTCGCAAGGTTGAAAATGTTACTGACACCTCATCATCCGAACTTTTAGCTTGTAGGTGAGTGCCTCATTACTGGCCACCACCTGGCAAGTCTTTATTTGATGTCCCTGTCTCTCCATTCTTGCAGTGTTTGATTTTAGCTTTTGTCAGTAGTTAATAGTTACTGCTAACAGACTTAAAATGAAATCTTGCATATTGCATGGCTTCTTCTGAATGAACGAATAAGTTTCTCTTTCACGTGGAACTATGGTTTACTGCATCACTTTATATGACCTCTTTGGTTTTACATTTTGATTACGAAAATATGATTCTTTTTTTGTGCTGCATGCATTTTTCCAATTCTAACATTGTTCGGACCATAAACGTTGAGAATCAATTTAGCAACCAAGGCAAATATGTGATGATGCATTTAGGAGATTTATGAACATAAAATGTGATGTGGCGAACATTGTACTATAAGTGGCTTTCTGTTCCCAGAATCATTCATATTGGCTATTGATATTGCTTATCGGTTGGGTTTTGGAATTTCCTGTCTGCTGATATCAGTTTCATAGTGTGATAGTAATATTGTAGAGTTTCATTGTTGCCTTTGTGCGACACATGTAGTTCACAAATCAATGCTTTCTTGTGCATTGAATGTTTTTTGTTTAATTTAATAAAAAATGTCACCTCCCTCTGGTTGTATACCAATAGTGATTGGTCCAGGTCATTGTATCTAATTTCGTGTGCCGTGTATTTTAGTTTTCCACTTAGACTGTTTGTTCTAGTTTCCCTAAAAATTGACGTGTATGCATGTATAACAATGTTAAGGTCTTTAGGTTGTTATGGTTTAATGGAAAACTTTTAATCCAACCAACAATAGGTCATATATAAATGTACAGAACAAAGGTGTAGAATTATCTAAACAGGTATAAGTTGTAACCAGAGAAGTAGATGGTCTCAAGATATGCTTATTGAAGTGTGGTACTTCTTTTTGGGTTATAAAGTACAAAGGTCTATGACTAGCTCCATATGGTGATACCTACTTGTTTCAATAAATCATGTCCTTTCTCCCAATGTTTCGTTAAATATCTGATGTCGATTTGTTTGCTAAAAGTTTACGTGTTTCAATTTTCCAGGGCCAACATGTGTGTGATAACTTACAATGGCTACTTTCAAGAATATAACTTGAGCATTGATGCTCATCAGAAATTGTCTTGGTCTTTAGAGCGTGAAACCAATCTTTTGACTGTGACCTTGGATAAAGTTCCATGAGTAGCAAAATAGTTATTTTTACTGCCCCATCTATAACTAACTACAAAGCTTGGCAAATTATATGCTACACGTGGTGAAACTTTCCAGAGCAGCCATTGCTGCCAACATCAAGTGCCTACTCAGGGAAATGTCCAAATTCACTCCAAAGCCATAGCTGCTTCCAACATGAATGTGTTATGTGGAAGAAATCATGATCCTAAATTTCCTATGGATATGTATAGAAAGGTAACAATGTGAAATTGTTCCAAATTACTCTCCCAGAATGTCGTGGGAGTGACGGAACTAGTCATTGCATCGAAAATATGTCTAATGTAGATCTTGTAAGGAATTTAGCAGTACAATGAACTGATTAAACCAATAGTTTACTAGCCAATAATCGACTTCTTACGTTCAAATTTGTTGATAACCAAGTAAAATATTAATTAAATTAATATGCAAGGTTCAATTTCTTGAACAACCCAAATTAGTTACAGTATATACGCTTATGATTTTGCTCATCTTAAAAAATGTAATTACCCACCCATTAGTACACGGTTTTGGCAAATGATATAGTAATGTAATTATCAAGCTTGAATAAATGATAAGAAGGAATTTTATTTAGTCGAAAAGATAAGAAGGAATTTGATATCGCATTTTTTCTCAAATTTGAAGTATTGTATTTGTTATAATCAAAATCTAAATAGAGTACAAAATGAATCGATCCTCTTAGTTCCAACGAATTAAATCGTAGTAGGTCCTTTGGTAAACAGACCCATTGTCTCATATGTATCCATTTTGGTTTTTGATGCGTGGTAATTGCTTTATAGGTCTCGCATTTCTCAAAAGTTTCTCGGATTATAACTCTAGATCGCACAAAATCTATTGGGAGTTACGATCCGATCGTTGTTTTTTGGATCGGAGCGTCACTCCAATTAGTTTGAATTATACATTTTAAAAATAACACTGATTTTGTATCGTCCCAGGTACACTTCTGAATAATTGATGTGTAGAAATATGCTCCCAAAAATATCTGAAGATTGTTAGAAGTTGCGGGGGTGAAAAGTTGCTCCATCATGTTTATCTGTTCGGATCAGGTCCTGATTTAACACATTTGATGTTTGATGTTGTCTAATTGCGTTTGTTAATGGAGATCATAACAAGGGTTACTGAATTTGATCATGAGCAGTCCAACAAGAAACGGAGATATCATATTGAAGATCTCAATCGAGACACATTTTGATCTGATAAATTTATTTCACTCGATATATAATTTAGGAGCATAGGGTACAGGCGAATGTATTCCTTGTATTTTTAGCCCTGTTTTCGAGCCAGCTTTTGGAAAGGTGCATTGGATATTCAGATGAACACGAACACTCCAAAAAACACTTGTGAGATTTACACCGCCAAGGTTAAATCCATTTACACAATTCCACACCATTAACTCTTGAAATGTTTCGAGTAATTTGATGTAATGCATCTTTGCGAACTTGACAACTCATAGTCCAAGTATCCCAGAGGCTAGACCTCACAAGAACTTTTATAAATTGTGTAAAGGATACATGTTCTTGTTTTCTTTCCCTAAATAGAGGAGCACAAGAAAAGGAAATTGTTGTACATGAAAAACTAACTCAGGCTAAAATGAAACTTGTAATAATTTTAAGTTACAGTAAAACCCTCCATCAATCTTGGATAATTGGGTGATATTGTGCAACTGGGCTTCCATTCCAGCAAACTATCTAGTTCGTGTCTTGACAAACTTAGGTCTGGATGCCTTCTTCTCCATCTTTTCCCTTTTCTTGCGGGTCTTTTCATCTTCAACCGATTCCTAATCACAAAATGCATACACAATTGAAGTTACTATGAACCTTTCTGTGGCCTGAAAGTGAAAATTTACCCAAGACGTTGACCATACCTCTGAACCTTGTGGCAAAAATCCTTTAATGAAGCCAAAGGATTGATATGCTCCAAATGCTGGTATCTGACAAATGTCATGAAGGGAGCAACCGTGTCAGTAAAGGTTGTTGCAATCTCTTTTAATGATTAATAAAGGGTTTTACCATTTTATATATGTCCGAATATTGATTGCAACTTTAACTTCAACTAGTAAATAAATATAAATATAAGTCATAATTCAAGCAGCTCCCAACCACAGTTGATTGTACAGATTACAGAACACCTGATATAGTTCATAAACAAATAAAGGGTTAATAGGCTTTCACACCCCGCCATATGGACGCCTTTTGGTTTACCCCCCTAGGAAAAAAAACTTGGAGATTCCCCCTTGCCATTTGAAGATTCTTTGGTTTTAACCCTTCAAGGTAGCTGACTGTACAATTAAGCTTACATGGCGCGCTGACTCAGGTTTTTTTGCTTATGTGGCACATTGATTGTATAATTATTTTTATTTTTTATTTTTTTTATTACATCTCACATTTATTTAGAGTTAAAAAAAATAATGAATTACATCTTCATCTTCTTCATCACTCTCTTTTTCAATCTCCTTCTATCATCATTTTTCCAGATTTTTTTTTTCTTACTCTTTTACTCCATCTCCCTTCAATATCCTTGCTCCCTTAAACACAAACCCCAAATCAATAACAACAACCCAACACAACAGCAGCAGCAACACATCTTCTTCCCAAACCAACAACACAACATCAGCAACAACCCACAACAACAACAACACGGAGCAACAACACAAAAATTTCAGAAGATCTTTTTCAAACCTTCAACATAAACTCATTAAGAAAAATCCATAAATTTTAGAACTTGTAGTTGAAGCCAAATCCATAAATTTCATAAATTTCCAAAAAAAATCATTTCAAAACTTAGAACTTGTAGAACTTGAAACTACAGATTGCAATTCCAAAACCCCAAATTTTCAAAACTTAGTAGTTGAACCCAATTTTTTTCCAGCAAAAATTAGAGCTTGAAATTGCAGATCCCAATTCCAAAACCCCAAATGTTCTTCAATTTTTTTTCCAGCTGTGGCATGGCCGCTGCAAATCCCAATTTTTTCTTCGATTGTCTGCATCACGCTTCTCTCCTCTTCCCTCACAAACCAGAAACGGGAAGCAGAGTTGAAGAAGGAGAACGGTGAGAGAGGAGAAGGAAATCGAAGAAGAAGAAGGAAAAGAGGGGAAGGGAAAGGGTCATACGAAGAAGGAGAAGAAGGAATGCTCTCCTTCCCTCTTCTCCTTTTAACAATTGGTTTTTTAATTTAATTTTATTGTTTTGATTTTTTTTAATGAGATGTAAATATTTTAATATAAATAGGTATTAAAAAAAATCAAAAATAAAATTATTTACACATTCAGCGTGCCACATCAACCAAGTGATCCAGTCAGATGGGGTTGGGGGTGGAAACCAAAGAATCTTCTAGTGGCAAGGGGGAATCTCCAAGTTTTTTTTTCTAGGGGGGTAAACCAAAATGCGCCCATATGGCAGGGGGGTGAAAGCCTATTAACCCATAAATAAATACTGTGCCATTTTGAGAGAAGTCACTAGGAGCTAAATGATAAAGCGCACATTGTTTTGTGCACCTCCTCCTGTTAAGCGATCCAATCCCTTTTCCTTCAAGTTTGTTGCTTTATGGCACATAAATGTTCTCAGTATGTACTTTCTTCCAGACATGCACTAATAAGCAAATCTAATGAACCTATATGCTTTGTTTGGGAGTTTGGAGGGGAGGAGAGGGCTTTGGGGGGTGGGAAATATAGGGAAAACAGAGAAATGATTCACATTTTTTGAAAAGAGTATTTTTTTAGAGAAGGATAGACTAATGTTTATGATTGATGTATTTTTAATTTTCAGAATATTATAACAACATGGATTAAATTTGAAGTTTTCATATAAACCCCCCAAAACCCTAAAAAATCCTCCTCCAATAAATTTTTGAGTTCCCCCAAATGAAAAGGATTTTGTATAATACAGAAAAATGAACCCCCTGAAGCCCTCACCTCTCAAAGTCCTCTATTTCTTCCACTTGCTCCTTCCCTTTTTCCAAAGTCCTCCCCTCTCAAAGTCCTCTATTTCTTCCACTTGCTCCTTCCTTTTTACCAGAGCCCTAGATAACTCCTCTTTACGGCAAATTATTATTTTTACAACAGAACAACTGTGTACACACTCGCACACTGCCAAACCTTGTAGATGACAGATCTTTGTAGCTAAGTCTACATTCTTTGAAGTGGTACCAGTCGGAGTGTGCGACTACAACACTAACAATTACAGTCCTACATTCTAAAAGTAAACCACAGTTTTGTGCTAGTAGAGCCAACCATAAGGTTAATTAGGAGAAGATTGGAACTTACCACAAGATATATGTACCAGAACTTTCCAGAGATGATGGAAGCGACTTGCACAAAGCATGTTATGTAGATAACATCATGTAAATAGCTGCAAAATATAGCCAAGAGTAAGTGAAGAATTACCATACAATCAGAAGATAGCAAAACATTCAATGTATCTGAACTTCATTTTTATCTATATAGTTTGGTTTCAAATAAGAGTTCCCTAGACCTATGGGATTACCTGACTATGAACAAGTTTTAGATTCATCCCGGGACCAAATTCCAAAGGCTACAGCCTACAATATATACACAGCACTTTTGTTCAACAGTTATATCTGTCAGCCATTTTTGCATGATGACAGAAATTGCTAATTTTATTCATTTTCATTTTAGTTTCAGTAAAATGGAGAATACAGTTCATACAACTTTAAGAGCTTCAAAAACTTTCAACACCGGGTACGATGTTATTCGCAAAAATAACCAGACAGAAAAACTACAAAAGATTAAGTCCAAAAACCATTGGCACGAATTCACTATAATTTTTTAAATCAAGGTACAGTGATTCCAAAAGGCACAATTTGGATTAGCTTCTAACTTACAGGAGTTTCCCTGCTAAAATAAGTTTATGGAGACCCATGAAAAAGTCCTTATAAGCTTATAGGCTTAAAAGGATGAGTTAAACGGGTGAACTTACGAAAAAAATGAGATTAATAAACTACTTTTAACTTGTATAAGAAGCTATCATTTAAACAACTCAGTTACTGTGATATCTGTTAAAATGCTCATTTTCCATAAGTGCTTATGGAGATCTTTACAGATACCGCAAGAAAAGACAAGACAGAGTCATACCCGCAAACTCCACCAGTAGTCATATCAAAACCACCATCTAAAAGCTCACCGTCTTGGGTATAACTAGGTTTTGCCATCTTAGCAAGTTGTTGATAGGGAAAATAATAAGCTAGAGAAGTCACAACCAAGCCAATCCAATGCTTCCAGGTGAAGCTGGAATGGAAGATTAACATCCTAATTATTACATAAATAACCTGTTCAATAATAAACCAACCAATCAGGTAATCAGTATTCAATATCAATAATCAATAGCTTAATTTGAACAACAGTAACTTAATTATATTCACATGCATCAATAATTTCATGTCAATGACTAATAGATTTCATCAATTACTATTCAATTCTAGAAAATTTAACAATTAAAAAAAAAACTAGCAAAGTGAATTGAAATTGAAATCTGAGAGAGAGAGAGAGAGAGAAAGAGTACGTTGCAGGCGATGATGATATGGCGGAGCTTGGTGATGTGACGAGAGTTCTCTTCCTTCCGTTTCTTAGCACCTTGATTCGCCATTTCTCTCCCCAAACAACGTTACCGGTGACGATGAAATCGCCTGTGCTTCTTCTTCTGATTCTGATTAGTGGAGAATTCTGCTCTTTACCCAAACTGTTTCGCTCATTCCCAAAGTAAATGTTCAAAATGCCCTTACGTGACCTAAGTTATTCTAGTGTATTTCACGCACGTTATAGCTCAGTGTGAGTTAACTCGCGCTAGTTGGCCGGTGGTTACAACTCAATAACACACGTTTTTTGGACGGTGGTCAATGCATTTTAATGGTTTTTACACTTTCTTTTAAAGTTTTTTCACGTTTTTTGACCTCATTAAATGTTATGCTACCTTAAACCACCTATAAATACCCTCACAAACTTTATCGTTTCTTCACATTATCTCCTCCCACTCTCTCCCCCTTTTTCTTCTTCTTTTTTGCTTCTATAGTCTCTAGGCTCTTTATACCCCTTTAGGTATATACGAGTGGCTTTTGGGGGAAGTATGGTCCGCCGTGTTGGGGAAAAGGGCATCATCCCTTGAGGTAAAATTAGGTTTGCGTCCTTTTACTCTCAAAATCTTTCTACTGTGGGTAAAAAGAATCATCATGGGGTATAAAAGGAACCAAATTTAAATTTACCTCAAGGGATCTTGATGTCTTTTTCTCCAACAGGACGGATCACTATTTTTCCCAAGAGCTATTGGTATATACCGAAGAAGGTGAAAATTACTTTTTACCCCAAAAGGGTAAAAAGATATTAAGTAGATTAGTGAATTCAAATAAAATATATGTATTGCTTATTGTAATGTTTGAATGATATTAATAAAACGAGAGTTATATTTATTAATTTTGTTTTTTATTTGTATTTATTTTATGTTTATGTATTGAATAAATACAATCAAATAATTATTAATATTGAATAAATCAAACTTTTGATGATATCTTCAGTTGATCTCAGCAACGTTACCCGCATATCGATCCACTGGAACATGTTGTGCTCCCAAAACATGTTCTTCACGTTTTCGTCGTTCTTTAACTCCACCCAAGTGAATGATACTCTCTCCTTGTCGAGCGTTGGACGTTATATTCCACCCTCCTCGTGTCTCTGGGGTTGACTGCTTGAGTGAATTCATTCAGTTGATCTTTGAGACCTCTTAACGTTACGTTAAGGCACTGAACCTTCAACCTTTGAGGTTCTCCGCCGTTGAATTCTACATGAACGTCGATCCACCCGTCCATTGCTTTAAAACTACACAATAAGAAATTAAACACAATCAATGCAAAATTCATTCAAACATTTCATCAAACACTTGGAGTGCAAATTATACATAAACCCTAAAAATGATAACTACAACATAAACATGCAAACATCTAAATAATTAAGCAATATA